>R18__coassemble_1165_pt1 | contig 159429 bp, 134 predicted proteins | sample R18__metabat2_high_PE_016 | metagenome-assembled genome bin R18
TACGATGCCGAGGGTGGCACGTTCTGCCGAGGGTACACCTGCACCGGAAGTGAAATTGAATTTCGTGCCGGTGAGGGGTGATTTCGCGAGAGGGATATTCGCGAGCGTGTACACGAGCTGCGAGCTGACGGAAGAGCAGGCGGCGGAGCTCTACAACGAGTACTACAAGGACGCGGCGTTCACATTCGTGAGCGGGGCTCCGGTGGACCTCAAGCAGGTCGTCAACACCAACAAGTGCGTGCTGCACGTGGAGAAGCACGGCGACAAGCTTGTGGTATCGTCCGTGATCGACAACCTTCTGAAAGGTGCCAGCGGGCAGGCGCTTCAGAATATGAACATAATGTTCGGCATCTGCGAGAAGTCCGGACTCAGACTCAAGGCATCAGCATTCTAGAGACAAATGGAACTATTCGACGTATATTCACTTTTTGACGTGGTCCCCGTCAAGGCGCAGGGCTGCCGCGTGTGGGACGACAAGGGTCAGGAATACCTCGACCTCTACGGCGGCCACGCCGTCATCAGCATAGGCCACAGCCACCCGGACTACATCAAGGCCCTTTCGGACCAGCTCGGAAAGATAGGGTTCTACTCCAACAGCGTGGTCAACCCCCTCCAGCAGCAGCTCGCCGAGGCCATTGGCAAGGCAAGCGGCTACGAAGACTACAGCCTCTTCCTCGACAACTCGGGAGCCGAGTCCAACGAGAACGCCCTCAAGCTGGCGTCCTTCCACACCGGCAAGGACCGCATCGTCGCGTTCCGCAAGAGCTTCCACGGCCGCACCTCCGGAGCGGTGGCCGTCACCGACAATCCGTCGATAGTCTCTCCCTTCAACGCAGTGCACAAGGTCACGTTCTGCGACCTGGGCGACCTTGAGGCAGTCGAGAAGGCTCTCAAGGCAGGCGACGTGGCAGGAGTCATAGTGGAAGGCATCCAGGGATGCGGCGGCATCAACATCCCCGCAGAAGGATTCCTCCCCGCCCTCAGAGACCTCTGCAACAAGTACGAATCATGCCTCATCCTCGACGAGGTGCAGAGCGGATACGGACGCACCGGCCGCTTCTTCGCCCACCAGTGGGACGGCATCCGCCCCGACATCATCACGATGGGCAAGGGCATCGCCAACGGATTCCCCTGCGGCGGCATCCTTATCTCTCCCAAGTTCCAGGCGAAGAAGGGAATGCTCGGCACCACCTTCGGAGGCAACTACCTCGCCTGCGCGGCCGCCTTGTCCGTCCTCGACATTATGCAGAAGGAGGGTCTCGTGGAGAACGCCCGCACCGTGGGCGAATACCTCAAGTCCCGCATCCCCTCCTCACCCCGCATCAAGGAAGTGCGCGGACGGGGGCTTATGCTCGGCATCGAATTCAGCGAAGAAGTGGCTCCCATCCGCAAGGCGCTCCTCTTCGAGAGGCATATCTTCACCGGCGTGTCCGGCAAATATATGGTCCGTCTCCTCGCCCCCCTGTGCCTCACGAAGGCCCAGGCCGACACGTTCATCGAGGCACTGACCCAAATACTTGACAATTAGGATGAAAAGCTTTTTTCACGTCTCCGACATAGGAGACCTCGGCGCGGCCCTTGCCGAAGCGCGGCAGGTCAAAGCCACCCCCTACGCCTGGAAGCATCTCGGTGAGAACAAGACCATAATGCTCGTCTTCTTCAACAGCAGCCTGCGCACCCGCCTGAGCAGCCAGAAGGCAGCCCTCAATCTGGGCCTCAGCCCCATCGTGCTCAACATCGGGCAGGACAGCTGGAAGCTCGAGACCGAGATGGGAGTCGTGATGGACGGCGACAAGAGCGAGCACCTCAGAGAGGCCATCCCAGTGATGACAAGCTACTGCGACCTCATCGGAGTGCGCTCATTCGCGGGGCTCACCGACAGGGAGTTCGACTATGCAGAGACGGTGCTGAGCCAATTCGTCGAATACGGCGGCAAGCCCGTCATAAGCCTCGAGTCGGCCACGGTGCACCCCTGTCAGGCATTCGCGGACCTCATCACAATCGACGAATACCGCAAGACGGCCCGCCCGAAGGTGGTGCTCACCTGGGCGCCGCACCCCCGCGCTCTTCCCCAGGCAGTCCCCAATTCGTTCGCCGAGTGGATGAATGCGGCCGACGTTGATTTCGTCATCACCCACCCCGAAGGCTACGAGCTCGACCCCGCATTCGCAGGAGGCGCCAGAGTCGAATATGACCAGATGAAGGCTCTCGAAGGGGCGGACTTCGTCTACGCCAAGAACTGGAGCTGTCCGGGAGTCACCAACCCGGCCGACTACGGCAAAATACTCTCCAAAGATATGGCCTGGACCGTCGACGACAAGCATATGGCGGTCACCAACAACGCCTACTTCATGCACTGCCTGCCTGTACGACGGAATATGATAGTGTCGGACTCCGTGATCGACGCCCCCACAAGTCTTGTCATCCCGGAAGCCGCCAACCGCGCGGTGTCGGCTCAGGTCGTGATGAAGCGGATGCTTGAAGAGCTATGAAGGTAGTAAAAATCGGAGGCAACGTGGTCGACGACGAGAAGGCTCTCCAGGCCTTCTGCCGCGACTTTGCGGCGCTTCGGGGGCCCAAGGTGCTCGTGCACGGCGGAGGAGCCGTGGCAAGTCACATCCAGGAAGCCCTCGGGCAGAAGCCCCTCAAGATCGAGGGGCGCAGGGTCACCGACTCCGAGACCCTCAAGGTCGTCACGATGGTCTATTCGGGCTGGTGCAACAAGCACATCACGGCCCTGCTTCAGGCAGAAGGATGCAACGCGATAGGCCTCTCCGGCTGCGACGCGTCGGTCATCAAAGCGAGCAGGCGCGCCCCGAAGACACTCTCCGACGGGGTGACCGTCGTGGACTACGGGTTCGTGGGGGACGTCACGCCCGGGAGCGTGGACGCGGCGATGCTGCGCACCTTCGTGGAAGCGGGGCTCACCCCGGTGCTCTGCGCCATCAACCACGACGGCGCCGGACAGCTCCTCAACACCAATGCCGACACGGTGGCCTCGTCTGTCGCGGCAGCTCTTGGGGCTGAGCTCATCACCTGCTTCGAGAAGAAGGGAGTGCTTCTGGACATCAATGACGAGAGCAGCGTACTTCCTCAGATAAACCCCTCATCCTTCACTCAGCTTCTCTCGGAAGGGCGCATAGCCGACGGGATGATACCCAAGCTTCAGAACGCCTTCGACGCCCTGCACAAGGGAGCGGGGAGCATCACGATCAAACACGCCTCGGATCTTCTTGCAGAATCCGCAGGCACCAAGATAACCCTCTGATGGACAAATACATCGACCTTCTCAAGAGACTGGTGGCCACACCTTCCACAAGCTGCGACGAAGCATCCGCGGCAGACTGCCTGGAAGCCTTCCTCCGCTCGGAAGGTCACGAGGTGCACAGGGTCGTGAACAATATTTGGATTGAGACGGAAGCTCCGTCCGAGAGGCCCTGCATCCTGCTCAACGCCCACATAGACACGGTCAGGCCCGCCGCCGGTTGGACCAAAGAGCCCTTCGCCGCCACTCAGGAGGGAGACATCATCTACGGCCTCGGGACCAATGACGACGGAGGCTCCCTCGTGGCCCTTCTTGCCGCATATGACAGACTCGCCTCCGAAGGGAATCTCCCATTCAGGCTTGTCTACAGCGCCACAGCCTGCGAGGAGAACTGCGCCCCCGAGGGCATCGAGTCGGCTCTCCCGCACTTCGGCAGGATTGATCTGGGCATCATCGGAGAGCCCACCGGGATGGCCGTGGCTGTGGCAGAGCGCGGGCTTATGGTGCTCGACTGCACGGCTCACGGAGTGACGGGACACGCCGCAAGGGAAGAAGGAGTGAATGCCATCTACGAGGCGCTAAAAGATATCGAGTGGTTCAGGAATTACAGGTTCCCGAAGGTCTCGGACTATCTGGGTCCTGTCAAGATGAGCGTCACGATGATTCAGGCCGGGACGCAGCACAACGTCGTGCCGGCCGAGTGCGGGTTCACGGTGGACGTAAGGCCCAACGGCGAATACTCCAACCAGGAGATTCTGGACATCATCCGGGAGAGCGTCAGCTGCGATGTAACTCCCCGCTCGACAAAGCACAACAGCTCGTCGATCGCGATGAATCATCCCGCAATCAGGCGCGCCCTGGAGATGGGGCTTGAGACATTCGGCTCCCCCACCACCTCCAACCAGACCCGCTGCACGGATTTCCCCACCTTCAAAATCGGACCCGGCGACTCCTCCCGTTCGCACAGGGCGGACGAATATATCCGCCGCTCAGAAATCATCTGTGCAGCGGATATCTATGTCAAGCTGATCGAAGGGCTTACCTTATAGCCTCCAGAACCTGAGAGCAGATGGCCTTCATTCCGGCCGCGTCGGGATGACCGAGGCCCTTGCTGATGTCGTGGAGCGACACGCACTTGATGCCGTAGTGGCGGCAGGCCTGGGCCTGGCCTTCGGCAATCTCACCGCTCAGACCCGTAGTGACGATATTTATCACCTTGCAGTCCGGGATTTCCGCCTTGATGCGGTCCAGCATACGGCAGAACGCGGGGAGGAAACTCCTCAGGTCTTCCTCCGTCCAGTCGGAGTACTTGAGTTCGCCAACGCTGACGCCGGCCCAGCTGTCGTTGATGCCGCCCATCACGAAGAGATAGTCGGGGTGCAGGGCTATGCATTCCTCGACCCTTGTCACGAACGAGAACGAGGTGGCGTCCGCCCCGTGGTAGCCCGTATTGCATACCGGAGAGCCGCCGTAGCTGGAGTTGAGCACAAGGTCGACTCCAAGCGAGTCGCACAGCTGGCACCACCAGGTCTGGCGAACTTCCTTGACGTCATTACCTTCTTTCGGAGAGGTGAAATACCAGCATCTGTACCCCTCGGGGATCTGCTCGGCGAACGTGGAATATGAGTCTCCGAGCACGACCGCCGTAGGCTTGGGCTCCACGGGAGCGGCGAGAGAGGCCTTGACGGGCCTTGTGACCAGCTTCTTGAGAGTCAGATCCACAGTGCAGCGCACGTCCTCCACGGAGGATGCCAGACTCAGAGTGTACGTCCCCGACGGGGCAATCCAGCAGCGGCTGTCCTCGTGAAAAGACGCAAGGTCGCCGAGAGGGACCTTCAGTTGCATCACGGCGCTCTGACCCGGCTGCAGCAGCGGGGTCTTGGCATAGGCGCGAAGTTCCCTCAGCGGAGTCTCGAAGCCTTCTGTCCGGGGAGCTGTGGAATAGAGCTGCACCACGTCCTTGCCGGGCCTGGAACCGGTGTTGGTGACAGTGACGGAGACTGTCACCTGGTCTGCGGTCTTCTTCGCCACCTTCGCGTCCGACCAGTCGAAGGTGGTGTACGAAAGGCCGTGGCCGAAGGGCCAGACGACCTCCTTGTGACGGGTGTTGAACCAGCGGTAGCCCACCCAGATGTCTTCCTCGTAAAGAGTGTATCCCAGATTGCGGGTATGCCTCGTGGAAGCGGGGGCATACGGCTTCACGTCCTCCCAGCTGAACTTGTAGTGGACCGGGAAATTGGCGGAAGACGGGTAGTCCTCGTAGCTGAGGGCCCAGGTGGCGGGAAGCTTGCCCGAAGGGTTGACGTCGCCCTTGAGCACGTCGGCGACCGCCCTTCCTCCCTCCTGACCAGGCTGCCAGGCGAGCACGATGGCATCGGCCTTGTCCTTGAAGGGCCTTACATCTATCTGGGAGCCCATATTGAGCACAACCGTGACCTTCTTGCCCTTGGCGTGGAACGCGTCGCACACGGCTCCGATCATCGACTCTTCCTCGTCCGTGAGGAGGAAATCCCCCTTCACATAATCCCTGTCGAGGCTCTCGCCGGCGTTGCGCGAGATGCACACCACGGCGGCGCTGCAGTCCGAGGCCCTCAGGTCGAGGAACCAGGGATTGAGCCTTGCCTCGAAGGGCCTTTTGAAACCGAAGAACCAGTTGCGCCAGGTATTGGTGTTGGTCTCGCGGAGCTGCACCTGTTCGCTCCCGAGGTAGCTCCTGTAATATTCGTCCACTGTGGGGTGCACGCTGATGCCGGCGCTCTTCAGGCCGTCCATAAGTGTGACGACGTGAGGCTTGTTGACGTCGGCGGAGCCGGTGCCGTTGGCATACCATATATATGAGCTGACGCCGAACACGGCGACCTGCCCGTCCTCAGGCAGAGGCAGCGCGCCGCCTTCGTTCTTGAGAAGCACTATGCCCTCGCGGGCAGCCTCGAGAGCCACCTCGGCGTCGGAGGCCAGGTCGGGGGCGTATGTGGGCTCGAGTCCGTTCTGGCTCGGGGAGCGGAAGATATAACGAAGGACGTTGCGCACATTGCGGTCGACATCCGACATCGCGATGCTTCCGTCTCCGACTCCTTTTATTATGTCTTCCACCTGACGGGGATTGCCTCCCATAAAGAGGTCATTGCCGGAGCGAAGACAGGCTCCCGTGTTCTCCGGATCGAACCAGTCGGTCATCACTACTCCCTTCCACCCCCATTCATCCCTGAGGACGCCCGTAAGGAGAGACTCGCTCGCGGCGGAGCGGGTGCCGTTGACCCAGTTCAGAGAGCTCATCACTGCCACAGGGTCGCTCTCGCGCACGGCAATCTCGAAGTTCCTCAGATATATCTCCCTGAGGGCCCTCTCGCTCAGACGGGCGTCGTTGGCCACGCGCGCGGTCTGCTGGCTGTTGACGGCGAAATGCTTGATTGTGGCCCCGACGCCTCTTGACTGCATCCCCAGGACCATCCGCGCGGCGGTGTGTCCGGCCAGATACGGGTCTTCGGAGTAATACTCGAAGTTCCTTCCGCACAGGGGGTTGCGCTGTATGTTGAGAGACGGGGCGAGAAGCAGGTCGCAGCCGTACGCATTCATCTCGTCTCCGATGCACTCGCCCACACGGGTGACGATGTCGTCGTCCCAGGTGGCGGCGAGAAGGCAGGCGGACGGGAATCCGGTGCAGTAGTAGCGCTCGTCGGGGTAGCCCTTGCGAAGAGTATCCATCCTCAGGCCCGTGGGACCGTCGTTCATCGTCGTCATCCCGATCCCGAGACGCTCCACGGCGTGGGTCCTTCCGGCAGAGGAGATTATATTGGACGGGCCGCCCTCTTCCCAGACCCCGACCAGCAGGGACGCCTTCTCCTCGAGGGTCATCGCTCTGACGGCCTTCTCTATCCTGGTTTCGAGTACATTGTCGCGCGCCTGCCCCTTCGCCGCGAAGAGGAGCAGGATTACTGTCAGCAGTGTGAATTTTTTCATAACACAAATTTAGTTTATTTTTCTGCGAAAATTGTTATTTTTGTAAAATTCAAAAGACAATGGCTACTCTCTGGAACAAAGGTACCTGCGCCACCGATGCCGTAGAAGCGTTCACGGTAGGCAACGACAGGGTTCTCGACCAAAAGCTTGCAAGATACGACGTGATGGGTTCCAAGGCCCACATCAAGATGCTCCAGTCCATCGGCCTGTTGAGCCCGGAAGAGCTTTCCTCCCTCACTCAGGCCCTCGACGAGATTGCTTCAAGCATCGAAGAGGGCTCTTTTGTGCTCGAGCCCGACGTGGAAGACATCCACTCCCAGGTGGAGCTCCTGCTCACCCGCAAGCTCGGGGATGTGGGCAAGAAAATCCACTCCGGGCGCAGCCGCAACGACCAGGTGCTCGTGGACGTCAAGCTCTTCCTCCGCGATGAGCTGAAGTCCGTAAGAGACGAGGTGCTGAGCCTCTTCGAAGTGCTCCAGAGCCTCAGCGAGAAGCACAAGAGCGTGATTCTCCCCGGCTACACCCACGCCCAGATCGCGATGCCCTCATCTTTCGGGATGTGGTTCGGCGCCTACGCCGAAGCCCTCACGAGCGATATGGAGATGCTCCGCGGCGCCTACAGAGTGATCAACCGCAACCCTCTGGGTTCATCCGCAGGCTACGGCAACTCCTTCCCTCTGGACAGGGAGATGACCACAGAGCTCCTCGGCTTCGCGACTCCCGACTACAACAGCGTCGCCGCCCAGATGAGCCGAGGCAAGGGGGAGAAGTGCGTCGCCGCCGCTCTCGGATGCGTCGCTCTGACGCTCAACAAGTTCGCCGCGGACTGCTGCCAATATATGTGTCCCAATTTCGGATTCATCCACTTCCCCGACAGTCTCACCACAGGCTCCAGCATCATGCCCCACAAGAAGAACCCCGACGTGTGGGAGCTGGTGAGAGGCAAGTGCAACAGGGTCCTGAGTGTGGAGAACGAGATCAATCTGCTGTGCAGCAATATGCCCCACGGCTATCATCGTGACTACCAGCTGCTCAAGGACATCCTCTTCCCCGCCCTGGAGCTTATGCACGACTGCCTGCGGATGACGCGGTATATGCTGGAGCACATCGAGGTCAACGACCACATACTCGACTCCGACCTCTACAAATATATGTTCACGGTGGAGGAGGTCAACCGCCGCACCCTTGAGGGCAAACCCTTCCGCGAGGCCTACAAGGAAGTGGGCATCGAGGTGAACGAGGGCCGTTTCCGCTACGACGGCAAGGCCTCCGCGGGCCTCAAGGTCGAAGACCTCGCCCACACCCACGCGGGGAGCATAGGCAATCTCTGCAACGACAGGGTGGCCGCCCTTATGGAGGCCGCATCCAATTGGTAACAAAAACAATACATATGCACAACATCCACAAAGTAATAGTGCTCGGAAGCGGAGCGCTCAAGATAGGACAGGCAGGAGAATTCGACTACAGCGGAGCGCAGGCCCTCAAGGCTATGCGCGAGGAGGGCGTCAAGACGGTTCTCATCAACCCCAACATAGCCACTGTCCAGACCTCCGAAGGAGTGGCGGACAAGATTTATTTCCTCCCCGTCACCCCCGGATTCGTGGAGAAAGTCATCGAGAAGGAGAAGCCCGACGGGATTCTCCTTTCTTTCGGAGGGCAGACAGCCCTCAACTGCGGCATCGAGCTGTACAAGAGCGGATTCCTCAAGAACCACGGTGTCAAGGTGCTCGGCACTCCGGTCACCACCATCATCGACACCGAAGACCGCGAGCTCTTCGTCGAGAGGCTCGACGAGATCGGCGTCAAGACCATCCGTTCACACGCCGCGGAGTCTGTCGAAGACGCCGCCCGCTCCGCTGAAGAAATCGGCTACCCGGTGATTCTCCGCGCGGCATTCGCCCTCGGAGGGCTCGGCTCGGGATTCTGCGACAACCGCGACGAGCTGCTCTCCACGGCCAGCAAGTCGTTCTCGTTCTCACCCCAGATTCTCGTCGAGAAATCGCTCAAAGGCTGGAAGGAGATAGAGTTCGAGGTGGTGCGCGACGCCACTGACAAGTGCCTCGTGATCTGCGATATGGAGAATTTCGACCCGCTCGGCATCCACACCGGAGAGAGCATAGTCGTGGCTCCCACCCAGTCGCTCTCGGCAGAAGAGCTCGACTTCCTCCACAAGCTCTCTATCAAGATTGTAAGGCACCTCGGGATAGTCGGCGAGTGCAACATACAGTTCGCGTTCGCCCCCGACGGCAGTATGGATTACAGAGTGATCGAGGTCAATGCCCGCCTGAGCCGTTCGTCGGCCCTCGCGTCCAAGGCGACAGGCTACCCTCTCGCGTTCGTGGCCGCCAAGATAGGCCTCGGATACGCCCTCGACGAGATAGGCAACGCCGGCACCCCTCCCTCCGTAGACTACGTGGTGTGCAAGCTCCCCCGATGGGACCTCGCCAAATTCAAGAAGGTCTCGCGCGAGATAGGCACCACGATGAAGAGCGTGGGCGAGGTGATGGCCATAGGCAAGAATTTCGAGGAGACCATCCAGAAGGGCCTCAGGATGATAGGCCAGGGAGCAAACGGATTCGTGTGCAACAAACCTGTCAAATTCCAGGACCTCGACTATGCGCTGTCGCACCCCACCGACAGCCGGATGTTCGCGATAGCGGCCGCCTTCGAAGCGGGCTACAGCATCGAGAAGATTTGCAGCCTGACGCACATCGACCCCTGGTTCGTCGGCAAGCTCGCCAACATCGAAGAGACCTACAGGGCCCTCGAGAAGGCCGGGACTCTGTCCGGAGTCAGCGCGGACCTGATGAAGAGGGCCAAGAGTCAGGGATTCTCCGACATCCAGATATCCAGAGTGTTCGGCTGCAAGGCCGACGATGTGCGCGCCCTGCGCAAGAAGACCGGTCTGAGGCCCCGCGTGAAGCGCATCAAGACCCTCGAGCTTCAGGGAGCGGCGGAGAGCAATTATCTCTACCTGACATACAACTCCGAGAGCGACGATGTCGCGTTCGACAGCACAGACACAGCCATCGTGCTGGGGTCCGGAGCCTACCGCATCGGAAGCAGCGTGGAGTTTGACTGGTGCAGCGTCAACGCGCTCAACACCATCCGTTCACGCGGCCACAAAGCCGTGATGATCAACTACAACCCCGAGACCGTCTCGACCGACTACGACATCTGCGACCGGCTCTATTTTGACGAGCTCAGCTTCGAGGTCGTGATGGAAATCTGCGAGCTCGAGCGCCCGTTCGGCGTGGTGGTCAGCGTCGGCGGCCAGATCCCCAACAACCTTGCCCTCCCGCTCGAGCAGGCAGGCATCCAGCTTCTCGGCACCACAGCCGAGTCTATCGACAGGGCCGAAGACCGCAACAAATTCTCTTCGATCGTGGACAAGCTCGGCATCGACCAGCCCCGCTGGAGCGAGCTCACGACCAAGGAAGACGTCGACAGGTTTGTCGCCGAAGTGGGATTCCCCGTGCTCGTAAGGCCTTCTTACGTGCTCTCAGGCGCCGCGATGAACGTGTGTTACAATGAAGAGAATCTCTGGAAATACCTCGATATGGCAGTCGACGTGTCCGAGGAGCACCCGGTGGTCATCAGCTCGTTTATGCAGCGCTGCAAGGAAGTCGAGTTCGACGCGGTGGCGGACGGAGGCAGGCTCATCGCCTTCGGCATCTCGGAGCACATCGAGTTCGCCGGCGTGCACTCCGGCGACGCCACCATCCAGTTCCCTCCCCAGAAGCTCTACGGCGTCACAGCCGCCCGCATCCGCAAGATTGCAGCCAAGATCGCCAACGCCCTGAAGATTACCGGTCCCTTCAACATCCAGTTCCTCGTGGGCACCGGCTTCATCAAGGTCATCGAGTGCAACCTCCGCGCATCGAGGAGCTTCCCGTTTGTGTCCAAGATCCTGAAGACCAATCTTATAGAGCTTGCCACGCGTTGTATGCTCGGCGAGCACCCCGACCCGGTCCACATCGACGCGTTCGACCTGGACTACGTGGGCGTGAAAGCCTCTCAGTTCTCCTTCTCGAGGCTCGGCCAGGCAGACCCGGTGCTGGGAGTGGATATGGCCTCCACCGGCGAAGTCGGTTGCATCGGAGACACTCTCGACGAGGCCCTGCTCAAGGCGATGATTTCCGTGGGTCACAGGATTCCTCGCAGCTCAGTGCTCATATCTTCCGGCAATGCCAGGCAGAAGGCCGTGATGCTGGACGCCTGCCAGATTCTCTCGTCGAGCGGATTCACGATCTACGCCACATCAGGCACATTCCGCTATCTGCAGGAGAATGGTATCCCCTGCCTCAGAGCCCTGTGGCCCAGTGAGATAGAAGAGGGAGAGAGCGGCTCACCCGCGGCAGTCGACCTCATCCGCGACCAGAAGGTGGAGCTCGTTGTCAATATTCCCAAGGACTTCACCTCCGGAGAGCTCACCAATGGCTACAAGCTCCGCCGCGCCGCCATCGACTTCAACGTCCCGCTCATCACCAACCGCCGGCTCGCCACCGCCTACATCCGCGCATTCTGCGCTCTGGGCGAGAGCGACCTTGCCATCAAGGCCTGGGACGAATACAAATAGAGGTTTCTCAACCCTGAACCCCTTTCCAGCTGGACGGGACCGGCGCTTCGAGCGTCAGTTCCGTCTTCTTCACTGGATGTATGAATGATATGCGGCGGGCGTGCAGGCAGATGCCGCCGTCAGGGTTGGAGCGCGGCGCACCGTACTTCAGGTCTCCCTTGATCACGCACCCGAGGTGGCTGAGCTGGCATCTTATCTGATGATGCCTCCCGGTCAGCAGCTCCACTTCCACCAGATGATACCTGTCCGTACTCTTCAAGTACCTGTAATTGAGTTTTGCAAGCTTCGCTTCGGACATTACAGAAGAAGAAGAAGAAGATACTACATACGACTTATTCTGCTTCTCATTGCGCCTGATCCAATCCTCCAGATGCCCCTGCCGCGGCTCAGGCCTGGAGCAGCACAGCGCCCAATACGTCTTGTGCACATCCGAGCAGCGGAACATCTCCGAGAGCCTCTCCAGCGCCTTGCCGGTCTTGGCGAGGATGCAGATGCCGCTCACAGGACGGTCCAGCCGGTGCGGGATGCCCATAAACACCTTGCCCGGCTTGCAGTCACGCTGCGCAATGAAAGCCTTGTAGCTCTCCGCAAGACACTCATCCCCCGTCTTGTCACCCTGGACTATCTCCCCCACCTTCTTGTTGACCACAAGCAGATGATTGTCTTCATAGAGTATCCTTGATTCGAAGTCGGAATATTCTTCCGGGTCGAGATGTCTGTATTCCATATTACATAAGTTCTTCCGTGACGCGGATCCCGCGGCTCAGTTTTTCTCTTATTTCTGTCGAAGATATCACCACAAGCGGCGCATCCACGACCTGTATCCTGTAGGCAGGATTCTCCCTCAGGAGCGAATCACGGAGAGCATCGATGTCGTATCCCTCCCGTGGATAGACCACCACTCCGTACTCCAGAAGGATTCGCTCGTAGGCGTACCATCTGCGGAACGAATCCAGATTGTCCGCTCCGATGACTAGCGTGAACGAATTGTCCCGCTCCCTGCTCTGCAAGGCATCGAGCGTGCGGATCGTGTAGTCGGGAGGAGGCAGATTCAGCTCGATGTCATCCACCCTGACATTCAACTCCGGATATCGCCCCGCCGCTTCGACGGCGGCAAGATAGCGCTCACGCGCCGTCAGGTTGCGCTCCCTCTCCTTGAACGGACTCTGCGGAGAGACAACAAGATAGATGCAGTCGAACGCACCGGACGAAGAAAGGGACCGGAGTATGGCAAGATGCCCCTTGTGAAGCGGGTCGAACGACCCGGAGAACACGGCGACCCTCATCGCGCGGAGAGGAATTGGTCGACTATGCGCTCCGCTTCGGAGAGAGCCGCCTCCAAGTCGTCGTTGACCAGCTCGCAGTCGAACTTGCCTCTGGCGAATTCAATCTCAGAGCAGGCTTTGGACAGACGCATCGCAATCTCCTCCTCGCCGTCGGTGCCCCTCTTGCGCAGCCTGCGGCCCAGCTCTTCCTCAGACGGAGGGAGAATCAGGACAGACAAGGCCGAGGCTCCGAAATACTTCTTCAGATTGACTCCTCCCTTGACATCCACGTCGAAGACTATCACGTGGCCCTTGTCCCAGATTCGCTTCACTTCCGACTTGAGGGTCCCGTAGAAGTGGTCTTTGTAGACTTCTTCGTACTCGACGAACGCATCTTCCTCTATCAGACGACGGAACTGCCCGACTGAGAGAAAATGGTACTCGACTCCGTCACGCTCGTTCCCGCGCGGGGCTCTGGACGCGGCCGACACCGAGAACTCAAATTCGGGATGAAGCCTCAGAAGATGCCCCACGACCGTACTCTTGCCCGCTCCTGATGGGGCAGAGAAAATTATGACCTTGCCGCTCATTATCTATTCTTTATTTCTGCAAAATTAGTTAAATTTGTGAGATTTTTGCAGAGTCCAAATCCAATAACATCATATTATGGTATCATTCAAAGAACTTGGCCTTGTCAACACCCGCGAGATGTTCGCAAAGGCCGTTGCCGGCGGATACGCTATCCCCGCTTTCAACTTTAACAACATGGAGCAGCTCCAGGCCATCGTCAAGGCCTCCGCTGAGACCAAATCCCCTGTGATTCTCCAGGTCAGCAAGGGCGCGCGCAACTACGCCAACCAGACCCTTCTCCGCTATATGGCTCAGGGCGCTGTCGAGTACGCGAAGGAGCTCGGCTGGGAGAAGCCCCAGATCTGCCTCCACCTCGACCACGGCGACAGCTTCGAGCTCTGCAAGAGCTGTGTCGACTTCGGTTTCTCATCCGTCATGATTGACGGCAGCTCCCTCCCCTACGAAGACAACATCGCTCTCACCAAGAAGGTTGTCGAGTATGCTCACAAGTACGACGTCACCGTCGAGGCCGAGCTCGGTGTCCTTGCAGGCGTCGAGGACGAGGTTGCCTCCGAGGAGTCTCACTACACCAAGCCCGAAGAGGTCATCGACTTCGCCACCCGCACAGGTTGCGACTCTCTCGCCATCTCCATCGGCACCAGCCACGGAGCATACAAGTTCAAGCCCGAGCAGTGCACACGCGACCCCAAGACCGGCCGTCTGGTACCTCCCCCGCTCGCATTCGACGTCCTTCACGAGGTCGAGAAGAAGCTCCCCGGCTTCCCTATCGTTCTCCACGGCTCATCTTCCGTGCCTCAGGAATATGTCGACATCATCAACGCCAACGGCGGCAAGCTTCCCGATGCAGTAGGCATCCCCGAGGAGCAGCTCCGCGAAGCGGCCAAGAGCGCTGTCTGCAAGATCAATATCGACTCCGACAGCCGTCTCGCATTCACCGCTGCAGTCCGCAAGGTCTTCGCCGAGAAGCCCGGCGAGTTCGATCCCCGCAAGTACTGCGGTCCCGCCCGCGACCTTATGACAGAGCTCTACAAGCACAAGATTGTCAACGTGCTCGGCTCTGACGGCAAGGCCGAATAATCAAAAAAAGGGGCTGACCAAAACTGTCGTTTTAGCCAGCCCCTTTTTTCTCAACCCCAAACCCTTTCAGGGGGAGCTTCAAGCCCCCTCTCTTCTGATCTTCAGCGGAATGGCCTCCGGATGAGCGGCGCGGAAGCTCGTGCCGTCCTCGACCACAAGCGCCAGATATCCTCCTCCGCCCGCGCCTGTGAACTTCACCGCCAGCACCCCCTCAGCAGCGCTCCACCTGTCAATCTCCGGTTGCAGCGAAATTCGTACACCGCGCAGGGTCACTGCGTCTGTACGAATCGTCGGGGTCACCATTCCGGGGAACATCGCGACCTGAGCCTCGAAAGAGGCGCGGAAGGCCTCGGCGAAGGCGGGCAGGTCTTTTGAGATGATGGCCGTCCAGCAACGGTCGGCGGCAGCGGAGAGGGCCTGCACCTTAGGCGGAGTTATGTCCTTGCCCTCCATCACGCTGCAACCGGGACGGCGGGGCTCCAGCGGAATCAGGCACAGATGCTGCTCCAGCCACCAGAGCACGCTTGGCTCTTCGCAGCACTCGATCTTCTCAGGCCAGTAGTGATCGTTGTAATAGTGGCGGCAAAGCCCCGGCACACAGATTCCTATTGCATCCTGAGCTCCGCTCACGAAGCCGTTCTGCCGCTCGGGGTCGTTCTCAAAGCAGAACACCAGGCGGGCAAGAGTCTCCGGGTCCATCTTGGGCAGCTCCACCGGCCAGATGCGCCTGACGGCGTTGCGTGTCGAGGTCGAAAGACCGCAGAAATTGCGGATCTCGAAGGTCGGCAGCACACTTATCGTGATGGCCCAGCCCGGGCAGTGCCTCGACACATACGGCTGGTCAATCCAGGTCCCTGCCAGATCCACTCGCGTGGGGATGTTGCAGCCAGACCCCGCCTGTGCTTCGGCGGCGGAGAGCTGCTTTTTCAGGCCGCTGGACGAGCGGGCTTCGAGGCCTTCGGCCGGCTTGCGCTCCAGCACCACGTACTCCATCCCCCGCTCCTCGCAGAGGCGCTTCTTGTCCGGGGATCCGCCCTCGGCGTTGACCACCAGGATGTCCGGCTTGACGATATCAAGCGTGGGCAGGAAGTCCATCACCCCGCTGCCCGCATTGATGTAGGCATCCTTCACATAGCGGATTGCCTTCACCATAAAGAGCCTCTCCTGCTCAGGATAAAGCGTCTTGTGGCCCTTGTAGGCCTCGATGGTCTTGTCGCTGCCTATGCCTACATAGAGGTCGCCATAGGCGGCTGCCTGCCTGAAAAATTCTACGTGCCCGCTGTGCAGCAGGTCGTAACATCCCGAAACGAATACTTTCTTTGTCATAGTCAGATGCAAATATAAGCAAAAGCTGCGGCATTCATAGCTTCTCGGAGACTGTCGTCCTCCGGAGCAAGAGCAGCGAAACAAGGGCACTTAGAGCTTCGGCGGCAGGAACGGCGAGCCAGAGGCCGTCCGTACCGAGCAGAAGCGGGAGCAAAACCACGCAAAGTTAACAAAAAACAGCTGTATCCGCGACATCGAAAAGTTCATAATAAACCCAATCTGACGAATTCTTCCTTTTTATCAAAAAAATTGTTATCTTTGCGGCTTAGTCTGGAGACAGTATGTACTCAAGGGCGGAACATATCCGGGTTTTGATCGCGGCAATCCTTCTTGCAGGGGTTGCACCTGCACTGTATTCCTCTGAGATTCAAGAGGCTAGAGTGATATCAGCGCTCGCCGACAAGGGATTCGAAGGCCTCCGCTTCTCGCAGGATTCCACTCGCGTCGTATATGCTCTTGAGAACAATGTCTACCGCCTGCAACCTGCCGGAATCAGCGAGGCGCTCAGAACAATCCGCGACGAGGGGGGCATAGACAGCTCCCGCGAGTGCATCCTTGTCGTGACCGAGCTCGGCATACCCAGAGTGGCCATGAGCCTTGCTCCGTGCACAGACCCCGGCGAGAGCGGCATCGACGGCTGGGAGGCTGCCAACAAAGGATACGATGACGCCTGGAAGCTTGTCCGGCAATCTCCCGTGAGCCAATCCACATTCGGCGACGTGGACATCAACGTCTACCCCCAGCTCTATCTCAAGAACTACATAATCAACCAGATATACCAGGTCCTCTTCGAGATGAGCCCCGCAGTTGAAGTCTCGCTCTGGAAAGGCGCGAAATTCACCGCACAAGTCATTTTCCCCGTCTACAACGACGGCTATGAAGGGGAATATATGAATATCCGCCCGGGCTACATCACCCTCCAGCAGGCATTCAGACTCCCATTCGACGGTTGGGGCGATGTCAGGCTCGGCGTATTCGACTGCCAGACGTACGGCGCACAGTGCAATGTATCCTTCCCTCTGGACGAGACCCATTGGACTGTCAACGGAAGCTTCGGCTACGTCGGAATCGGCGGCTTTGTGAACTTCAGCAGATTTGTCTACAACGGCGATTACGTCCCGGTGTGGTCGGTCGGGCCCGACTACTACTGGTCGAGGTTCAACGTCCAGTGTCAGCTCAGGGTTGCCCAGTATCTCGAGAGAGAGGTTGCGGTCAGAGGGGATCTTCTGCGCCATTTCAAATACTGCTCCGTCGGTCTCTACCTTGAGAAGGCGTTCTCGAACGCGATCCCGGCCAACGGCGGCTTCCGGGTATACGTCTCTCTGCCCCCATACCGCTACAGACGATACAAGAAGTTCCCCCGCGTGGATACCGGTCTGAGCACGGGATTGTCGTACAACGGCAACAACGAGCGCATCTACTACTACTCGCCCCAGACCCTTGCCGACGACACTCCCATAAAGCGCAACTCGTTCAACGCAAGTTACATCAATTCATATCTGAAATAATTAAATCCAAATAAACAATCATTAATTTTAATCAAACAAACACCATGAAAAAAATCATCAGCAAAGTAGCCGCACTGGCATTTGCAGCAGTTCTCGGAGTCGTCTCTCTCTCAAGCTGCCAAAAGGAAGCATTCAGCCACAACGAGATTCTTCCCGGAAGTGACATCGTCATCCCCGGCACCGACCTCACCAGCGTCGAGCAGCTCCTCGCCGAGATCAAGAAAGAGCTTGCAGCAGGCAACCTCGCAGAGCTCAACGCTCTTGTCGAATCCATCTCTTCCGACAACGAGGAGATCAAGGCTCAGCTTCAGGACATCATCGACGCAATCAAGGACGGACAGAAGACCGACGCACAGATTATCGCTCTGCTCAACCAGATAATCGAGCAGCTCAGCGATTTGCACAAAGGCGACCCTCACAGCGACCCTCACAGTGATCCTCACAGCGACACCCACGGACACGGTGACAGCGACAACGCAGGTGGCGGAAGCTTTGGCAAATAGTCTAAAAGATTAAACATTATCCACTTATGAAAAAAATAATGACAGCACTCCTGGCGCTCGCAGCAAGCACTAGCCTGTTTGCCCAGAGCGGCAAAGGAGACAATCTTTACATGAACTTCGGCGCCGGCATCATCACGGTTTGTGATGAAGGCGCAAAGGTCAAGCCCAATCTCCATCTTCAGCTCGGTCAGTTCATCACTCCTGTCTGGGGTTGGAGAGTAGAGGTAGGCGGACTGTGGCAGTCTCTCGGCAAGCAGGACTCCGGTTACTCCTGCGACAGCAAAGTGTTTGCAGAAATCAATGCTGACGCGACCCTCGATCTTATCAACCTCTTCGGTGACAAGAAGATGGATCGTCCCTTCAGTCTGTATCTCTTCGGCGGCCCTACAATGAGCATTTCGTCTGCAGTCGCCAAAGACGAGACTGTGACATACAAGTACGAGCAGGCCGTCGGCACACAGGACACCAGATACTCTGTAGTCCCCACCACAACCGTCACATTCAAGGAAAGTGGCACAAAAGCAAGATTCGGCGCGACCATCGGTCTTGGTGCAGGATACAAAGTCAGCAAGAAGATCATCGTCAATCTCGATGCCCGCTATGGTGTAGCTCCTTCAATCTTTGGTTGGGGAAGCGACCGTATGCCCGCCGAGAACACCTTCCGTGCGACAGCCGGTATAACCTACGTCTTCGGAGGTCTTAAATAATCCGACAGATTCAATCTGAAGGTATTCTTCGCTATTGGAGGATACCTTCAGTTTTTTTCAGGCTCAGCCTTCAGGATGAAAAAACTACTGCTTACCATATCGCTCTCCTGCCTTGTCTGCGGTCTGGCAAAAGCCCAATTCACATTCGGCAACACAGGGCTTCTGCATATGCCGACAGCCGAGATGAATGCCGACAAGACTTTTATGTTCGGAGCAGGCACCCTTGCTCCGGCAGCGACACCCGGCCGGTGGGACTACCGCACATTCAACCACTATATAGATATAACCCTGTTCCCCTTCCTGGAGATCAGCTACAACACGACCCTCTTCTCGGGCGAAGACCTCAAGGCAAGCCGAGGCAGCCAGAATCATTTTGACAAATGGGCCAATCAGGACCGCAGTTTCTCAGCGAAGATCAGACTCATCGAAGAAGGGCAATTCTGGAAATATATGCCCCAGATTGTCATAGGAGCCAACGACTTCGTCCATACCATCGGGGTCGAGAATCTCGGGACCTCCAAGAAGCTTGTGGGTTTCTGGTCATCAGGCAACGGATATTACGGGCGATTCTTCGTCGCTGCCACGAAGCATTTTGAGACAGGCAGAATCGGCACGCTCGGAGTGCATCTGGCATATATGTACAACGATCGCGAGGATTTTCTTTTCAGGGGCCCCGGCGTCGGCGCCGACTACAGATTCCATCCCGACTCCGACTCCTTCTGGGCAAAAGCCCTCGAAGGGCTCGACCTTCGCGCCGAATACGACAGCCGCGCATTCAATCTCGGCTTCAGATATTCAATCTGGAAGGACCACATCAACATCCTGGGCGAGTTCTACCAGTGCAAGTATTTCTCCTGCGGTCTTTGCTGCAAGTTCGTGCTGCACTGATCACTCCTTCGGCAAGTTCCTCAGGAGCTTGTTGCATCCGGGATGCAGAAGGACCGTCTCGTCACCCAGGACAAATTCTCCCTCAACCCCTTCCGGAAGGGTTATACAGGCTTTGAGCCTGCCGGCAGCTACCTTGTAGGAGGCCTTTATCTCTCCTGCAGGGTGAGGAATGCTCCCGGACACTTCCTTGAGACCGCATAGAGCCGGCGCGACACGCACCTTCGCGAATCCAGGAGCCGCCGAGTCGATGCCGAGCAACATCCTGAAGAACTCAATATTGGGGCTTGCACCCCAGGCGTGGCAGTCCGAGCGAGAAGGCTCCGGTTTCTCCGCCCACGTTGTCAGACCGAGCGACATCTGCTCGCGAAGTATGTCCAGATTGTCCACAAGCATATCGGAATTGCCGGTCAGGGCCATCGCTTCCTGAAGATAATAGCGGAAGTAGATGGTGCAGGGACGGAGCGACTCATCCCGCATCACCCTGTCGAAGAGCTCCCTGGCCTGCTCTCCCAGAGCGACTCCACCGATTATTGCGAGCACGTTAGCGTGCTGCGAGTATTCCTGCTTGTCTGCATTGTCGGCGAAGAGGCAGCGCTCCTCCGACCAGTAATGCTCTCTGATCGCGCTCCTCAGGCTCCGGGCAAGGGTTCGGTAGTCCTCCGCGATGTGCTCATCGCCAAAGCCCTCCTCCATCTGGGCGGCGTACTGCACGGCAATCAGGAGGAAAAGGTCGAGATAGGCGATACGTCCCTGCCTGTCGGAGGGGAAATCACCGTTGTGAAGGTCTGCCCAGTCGGCGAAGTTCCAGAACGGCATACGATGCACCAGACAGTCATCTCCCAGTCTCGAGCGGAATGTCGAGATGACAGTGCGGATTGAGGGCAGCTGTGCCTTGAGGAAGTCCTCGTCTCCGCGATATCTCCACCAGTCGTAGCACGTCATTATCCAGGCGAGCGAATAAGGGGTGATGTACTGATGCAGAAATGAAGGGTAACGGCTCGCCGTGATACCGTCGGCACACATCGACATACGCCCCATATCGATCAGGCGGCGCGGGAGAGCCATATCGCGGGTGTTGAAAATAGTGATGAGAGCCTGGATGCGGGCGTCGCCGAAATACTGCAGCTGCTCGTAGTAAGGGCAGTCCATATACGTCTCGTGAGCGCACAGACGGGCGGTGCGCCATCCTATCCGGAGCATTTCCTCCAGCTCGGGGGCCTCGAGAGCGCAGAACTCACTCTCTAGCTTGAACGGATACATACTTGACCGGGCGGTGAGGGAGTTGATGACAAGAGGCTCCGAAGCGGTCTCGACCGTCAGCTTCATATACCTCCAGGTGCGCCACCACAGAGGTTCGAAAGTCCTCTCCTCTCCCCCGTCGGCTATCACTTCGTCGGTGTAGCCGACCCAGAGCTTTCCTTCCGTGGCGTTCCTGTCTCCCTTGGCGTACTTGCTGCCGGAGGGCTCATAGAGAGACTCGGCATACGATATGCTTATCCTGGCGTCCTTGCCGCCGCTGAAGCTGATGGACGGGTAGCCCGTGGTCAGAGTCTTCGCGTCCAGAAGGAACTCCCTGGAAGTGCCTCCGGGAATGGTCACGCCTGCGAGCTGGCTCCCGAAGTCGATGCTCTCCTGCTCCATCGCGGGAAGCGGACGGGGCACCAGCTGCCAATACGAATAATCACCCGCGCCCTTGACGGCGGCGAGAGTGATCTTGAGAGCGTGAGGCCAGGAGGAATCGTCGAATCCCGCTTCCATCCATCCCCAAGGGTATGCGGCGCAATCCACTCTATCCGTGCATCCGGCGGCATAGTAGCCGTTGACCTTCGGCTTCAGCGGCGAATACGCGTCGAGCCGCAGGGCCTTCCAGTCCTCTCCCGAGTCAAGACAAATGTCGGAGGAAGAGTCGGTCTGAAGCATAAAGCCGGTGCGGTTCCAGGACATCTGCGCCACCGGACGCTGCAGGCCGAAATTCCAGACCAGAGCGCAGATGACATTGCTTCCTTCCTTCAGATAGGGAGCGATGTCGACAGTCTCGAAGCACCAATTGAGGACATCGCCTTTGCAGGGGCCGTCACAGACGAAGGATCCGTTGACATAGAGTTTGTAACGGTTGTCCGCCGATACGTGTACAACAAGCTTCTGGGGCACTGAGCTCAGTTCTGTCACCTTGCGGTACATCACCACGTCGTACTTGTCTGTCGCTCCCTCGGGGGCAATCCAGGCAGCACTGAGACGGGCATCATTGTAACGGTAATCGGTCTGCCAGCTATCCATGATGGAAGAATTCTGGGCCAGAACAGAGAGTGCGCACAGCAGCGATGCGACAAGGATTGACAGGATTTTCTTCATATGCGGTCATTCGTGATTGTCGTGCGAGAAGTTGTCGGGTTCGACGTGGATGTTGATCTGGGTCTCAGGGCCGAAATGAGCGGCCAGACGTCGCTCGACCTCAGTGGAGATTGCGTGGGCGGCCACGATGCTGATAGTGTGGTCCACCTTGATATGCGCCTCGATGATGACCGAAGGCCCGCTGTGGCGGGTCTTGAGGTTGTGCACATCGGTCACGCCGGGCACGGAGGATGCGATAGCAATTATCTCATTTTCAACATCTTCAGGGAGCGAAATATCAAGCAGCTCCTTCATTGCGGGAAGGGCCATCTTGACTGCGACAACAAAGATGACTACCGAGATGATACATCCGGCAATGGGGTCGAGGATGACCCACCCGCGACCAAGCCAGATGGCGGCACCGATGCCGAGGAGCGAGCCTATCGACGAGAGCGCGTCGCTGCGGTGATGCCAGGCGTTGGCGACGACGGCAGGCGAGTTGACCTTCCTGCCCACGCGAGCGGTAATCTGATAGCAGAATTCCTTCGCCACAATCGAGGAGAGCGCAGCCCAGAGGGCAATCATCGAGGGAGCGGGGATTGACTCTCCACGCAGTACGGAGAATATCTTCTCAATGCCGTGGCTGAGGATCTGTGCTCCTACTATCAGCAGGATAATGCTGAGCACAAATGTGGCCATAGTCTCGAACTTGCCGTGTCCGAAATCGTGGTCCTTGTCGCGGCCCTTGCGGGAGATTCTGAGGAACACAAGGATAATGATGTCGCTGATGAAGTCCGAGAGCGAATGCACTCCGTCCGCCACCATCGCTGAGCTCCGGCCGATGACTCCGGCCACCAGCTTGAATATCGTAAGGACAGCATTTATCGCCATCCCAGCCCAGGTCACACGCTGTATCAGGGAGTCTCTGTTCACGTCAAGTCAAGGATTCTGTCCGCCATACTGCAGACGGCGGCGCTGTGGGACACGAAGAGGATGGTCCTGCGCCCCTTGTTTGAAGAAATGAGCCTCTCGAGAAGCAGCCCCTCGGTCGAAGCGTCGAGAGCGGATGTCGCCTCATCAAGGATCAGAACAGAGCCCGGATGGAGCAGGGCTCTCGCTATGGCAATCCGTTGCGCCTGACCTTCCGAGAGAGCGTCTCCCATCTCGCCGCATACGGTGTCGAGAGCGTCCGGAAGATCGTAGACAAAGTCTGCGACCGCAGTATGCAATGCTTCACTTATCTCTTCTTCCGAGGCATGCGGATTGGCAAGCAGAAGGTTCTCTCTGACGCTTCCGCTCAGAAGAGTATTCCCTTGAGGCACATACAGGAAGTTGCATCTGACAGAAGGGCTCGAAGCGATGACCCGCTCTCCGCATACAAACGAGACACTCCCTTCCGCAGGCTTCAAGACAGACATGATCAGCCTGACGAGCGTGGATTTGCCCCTGCCTGTAGGGCCGACGACAGCAGTGAACTCTCCCGCTTCGAACTCATAATCAAAGCCCTCGAAGACAGGCTCCTCCTCGTCGTATCCGAATGACAGAGCCGAGACTCTGATGGAAGGAGCGGAATCGAAGACAATATTCTCCCCGACCTCCTCCTGCGGAAGATTGTACACCTCCTGCAAGCGGGAATACGAAGACAAGGCCTTGATGATGGCTGGGATGTTCCTTCCTATCTCCGCTATAGGCCTCTGGACCTGACCCACCAGCTGGAGGAAAGCCGTCATCATACCGAATGTGACGCTGCCGTTCCTGATGCCGAAGACTCCCCAGAAGAAGGCAGCGGCATAGCCGGCAGAGAAGCCGAGAGACATGAGAGTCCTCGAGAAAGCATTATAATTGAGACGCTTGACATTGAGAGCGAGGATGTCTGCCTGAATAATGTCGAACTTGGTCAGAATCCTGCGGACCCCGGCCAGAGTAAGGGCAAGGATACGGTTGAGTGTGTTTTCCTGGATATGCTGCTGGAGATCGGCTTCGCGCCTGCGGATATCGTCCGACAAGCTGCGAAGGGTCCTGAAGAACATCTTGGAGCCGCCTACAGCGATTATCATAAAGCCCACAAGGAGCCAGAGCAGACGCTTCTCGAGCGTCATGAGGTAGACCGAAGCGGCGACAAGCTGGCAGAGCGTCGTCACCATATCAGGCAATCTCACGCACAAGAGATCCGTCACGACGGAGACGTCTTCCGTAAGCCTCGAGGTGACGTCTCCGCTCCGGAGTGTATCCTTCCTTCCGAGGGTCCAACAGCCGGAGAGCACCTTCCCGAAAGTCTTGCGCTGGATATCTATCCTGGTCTTTGCCCTGTTGTAGCTCTCCCAGTAGGAAGAGAAACTTCCGAGGAGGACCTGAAGGAGCATCGTCAGAGCCATCAGGACCGCATACACACCAAGAGACTTCCCGCTTGAGAGGGTCGCGATGTCGACAAGACACTTGCTCAGATAGACAAACAAGAGCGAGGCCGCGACTCTCGCGAGCCCGGCGCCTATGGATGTCAGAGTCCTGGCTATATAAGAAGCCCGGCTTCTCTCCATTGCTCCGCAACTTTCATTGCATCGTCGTGTGCGATTGAGGGGGCCACATCATACCTCTGGAGAAGGAGATTCTCGAGATCCTCCGCAGAGAAATCACTCCCGAACACTTCATCCCAGAGATAAGAGGCAGACTCGTTCAGCACAATCATCTTGTTGAAATTGACTCTAGAGGGCCCTTCTGCCGTCACAATGTAGTCACGTCCAAGCTTGCGCTTCTTGAAATTAGGCTTTATTTGCATCTCAGTATTCTTCTCAAGATTCCCAATATTATTCTTCTGACAATGTAAGGAAGTCTGTTCCAGAAGTCTGCGGAAGCCATAGGCCTTTCCCTGCCGTCCCTGCCCTGGATTGCGACGACCTTGCCGGAGACATCGCCGATTCTGCATCTTTCCACGCCGAAGAGGTTCCCGTCGCCCTTCAGGACGAGCAGGTCTTCGTCGATTGAGGCAATCCTGTGGAGCACCCAATGGCCTGGAGCGAGCCTTGCGAGCACGACGTCGCCTCTGCTGTAAGCTTCACTCCTTTTCAGAACCACACTGTCTCTCGAACCACGGATAAAAGGCAGCATACTGCAGCCCTTCGTCATCAGGACAACGCTCCTTCCCTCACTGAGGAGAGCTGACGCTCCGGAGAGCAACACTTCGTTCTCGATCTCCATAGACCCGCACGCGCAGGGGGCCGCAGGTGAGACGGCCTTATGGCAGACAAGGGCAGCCTCCGCATCAGGAAGGCACTGAAGATGATAGCAGCGCACACCGGACGCCACCTGAGCGATTGTCTCGTGAAGAGTATCCATAAAGCCGCCGTCAAACTTCAATCCGGAACACGAGCTCAGGATGTCGGCATAGGCTTCAGGGAGTTCGAGCTCCCTGATGCGGTTGAAAGGAGCCTGCTCCAGACTTACTATGGCGGCGATGGGAGCGGATTCGTTCTTGTAGCAAGGCGTCTTGCCGCTCCAGGGCGTCCCGTAGACTCTGGCGCACCCGTCTTCTTCTATTCTTATCACGGGATTGTCGTCGTTGAGAAGCCCGGTACCGGCGATATTCCTGATCCAAAGACTGCTGTGCGTGCTCTTGCCGGTCCCGGACACGCCCAGGAACATATATGCGAGGCCTTCGTTCACGACGACTGACGAATGCATCTCAAGGACACCCCGGGAGGCGGAAGCGAAAGCATAGATGAGCATCAGGGCATTGTTGATGACAAAGCTCTCCAAAGAATCGACATAGCCCTTCCGGAAATCACGACTCACATAGATATGACCGGCGACAGGGGAAAAGTGATTGACAGCCACATCGAAGATGTAGTCTCCGTCAGCCGAGCAGAACACATCGAGCCTTGTCTCATAAGGGCTCTCGGCATCGGGGAGAGGTATCGGTATGCGGCCGCCGAGAGGGAGAGCCTTCCGGTAATGGAGGGAGAAAATACAATCTCCTTCCGCCTCTTCTTCGACGGCGAAAGGAGAATAATTGGAAAGAGCGGGCCAGACGCGCGCGTCTTCAGGTAATTCTACTCTGAAGCACAGACCGGCCACCTTGAATATCCTTTCGATACATCCATCCATAATCGTATCACCGGGAACTCGCTCTTCGTGGTTGAGGTAGGGGGATTCGAACCTCCGCAGACAGAACCAAAATCTGTAGTGCTACCATTACACCATACCTCAATTCCGGATGCAAATTTAAGAAATTTTTCTTAAAGAGTACGCTTGATCTCCACAATCTGGAATGCCTCGATCACATCTCCGTCCTTGATGTCATTGTAGCCGGCTATGCTCATACCGCATTCCTTGCCGGCAGAGACTTCCTTGACCTGGTCCTTGACAATCTGGAGAGAGCCGAGTTCGCCCGTGTAGATCACGATACCGTCGCGTATGAGCCGGACCTTGCTCTTCTGAATCATCTTGCCGTCGCGGATTATACAACCGGCAATAGTGCCGACCTTGCTGATGTGGAAGGTCTGCTTGACCTCTGCGGTCGCGATGACCTCCTCCTTCTTCTCAGGCTCGAGCATACCCTCGATACCGTCCTTGACCTCGTTGATACAGTCATAGATCACCGAGTAGAGACGTATCTCGATGCCTTCCTTGTCGGCAGCCTTGCGCGCCTCCACCGAAGGACGCACCTGGAAGCCTACGATGACGGCGTCAGATGCCTCGGCGAGCAGGACGTCAGACTCGGAGATGGCGCCTACGGCCTTGTGGATGACGTTGACGTGGACCTCTTCGGTGCTGAGTTTGATGAGCGAATCGGAGAGAGCCTCCACGGAGCCGTCAACATCGCCCTTGACGATGATGTTGAGCTCCTTGAAGTTGCCTATCGCGATGCGGCGTCCGATCTCTTCGAGAGTCATATGCTTCTGGGTCTTGATGCCCTGGATGCGTATGAGCTGTTCGCGTCTGGAAGCGATACTCTTGGCTTCCTTCTCGTCGGCCATCACGTTGAACTTCTCGCCCGCGGCGGGAGCGCCGTTCAGGCCGAGCACCGAGACCGGAGTCGCGGGACCGGCACTCTGAACCTTCTGTCCGCGCTCGTTGAACATGGATTTCACCCTGCCGAAGAAGCTTCCGCAGAGGATGCAGTCGCCGACGCGCAGAGTGCCTTCCTGCACAAGCACCGTCGCAAGGTAGCCGCGGCCCTTGTCAAGTGAAGACTCGATGACGGCGCCTACAGCCAGCTTGTCGGGATTGGCCTTGAGCTCGAGAAGGTCGGTCTCGAGGAGCACCTTGTCGAGAAGGTCGCTCACGCCGATTCCCTTCTTGGCGGAAATCTCCTGACACTGGTATTTACCTCCCCAGTCTTCGACAAGGATATTCATCTCGGAGAGCTGGCGACGAATCTTCTCCGCATCAGCTCCGGGCTTGTCTATCTTGTTGATAGCGAAAACCATAGGGACTCCGGCGGCCTGCGCGTGGTTGATTGCCTCGATGGTCTGGGGCATCACAGCGTCATCGGCCGCGACGATGATGATTGCCAGGTCGGTGAGCTGGGCTCCACGGGCACGCATGGCGGTGAATGCCTCGTGGCCCGGAGTGTCGAGGAAGGTGATGTGCCTTCCGTCAGGCAGGGTCACGCTGTATGCGCCTATGTGCTGGGTGATACCGCCGGCCTCTCCGGCAATCACGTTGGACTTGCGTATATTGTCGAGGAGCGATGTCTTGCCGTGGTCGACGTGGCCCATCACAGTGATAATGGGAGGTCTGGGTTTGAGGTCCTCCTCTCTGTCCGGCTGGTCGTTGGCGCTTATCTCCTGAGATATCTCAGCGGTGACGAACTCCACCTTGTAGCCAAATTCTTCCGCCACGAGGACGAGTGTCTCCGCATCGAGCCTCTGATTGATGGACACCATAAGTCCGAGGCTCATACAGGCGCCGATGACCTTCACCACGGGAGTGTTGTTCATCAGGGTCGCAAGGTCATTGACGGTCACGAACTCAGTGACCTTGAGCACCTTGTCCTCCGCGGCAAGTTGCTGCATCTCTTCCTGGCTGCGCTGGGCGGCCAGCTCACGCTTCTCTTTGCGGTATTTGGCTCCGAAGTTATTCTTCTTGCCTTCGTTCATTTTGGCATATGTCTCCTTGACCTGCTTCTGTATCTCCTTCTGCATCTCCTCCTTCTCAGCTTCGGTCATGGCGGGTTTGAAACGCTCGTTCCTGTCGCGACGGCGCTTGCCCTGGCTCTGTTGGAGCTGCTGCTGACGGGCGGCATCCTTCTTGCCGGCGTTGCGGTCTATCCCCGCACCGGCCTTGGCCACATCGACCTTCTGGGTGCCCTTGTTGATACGCTCACGCTTGACAGGCTTGCGGTCGAACTGACTGAGGTCCACCTTGCCGACAACCTTGAAAGGAGAATCCTGCCTGTCTTCACCGGCCGGCACGGGCTCCGGCTCCGATGCAGGCTCAGAGGCGACTTCCGGCTCGCTTTCGGGGACGACCTCACTCTCAGGCTCCACCTCAAGCTCCGGTTCCGGTTCCGGCTCGGGTTCGGGCTCAGGCTCCGGCACAGGTGCAGGTGCAGGTTCTTCCGCAGGCTCCTCGACCACAGGCTCCGGCTCGGGCTCCGCCTCCACTATCACATCCTTCTTGTTGATGAACGTATTTGTCTTGATACGAATCTCATCCACTATCTCCTCTTCCTCGGGAGCCGAAGCTTTGCGGCCGGACTTTACCAATATCTCATTGAGCTTGATATCAATCTTCTCCGCCTGCTTGAGCGCCTCAAGGTCTTTGCCGAACTGCTTTTCGATGGAGGGGAGCAGCACGTCGGATACCTTGGCATTGGGATTCTCGTCGATCTCGACACCTTGTCCCCGGAGGAAAACCACCAGGTCCGTCAGTCCGATATTGAACTGTTTGAGTAATTTGTTGATTCTTATTTCTGCCATCAGTCTTCGAATTCAGCTTTGAGTATACGTACAACTTCTTCCACAGTCTCGTCCTCGAGATCGGCACGCTTGGCGATGTCTTCAGGATCTATCGCGAGCACGCTCTTGGCCGTGTCGCAGCCGATGCTCTCGAGCTTGTCTATGATCCACTGGTCTATCTCGTTGGCGAATTCGCTCAGAAGCACGTCTTCCTCATCCTGCTCGAGGCCCTTCGGAAGCTCGCGCCAGACTTCAAGTTCGCGGCCGACGAGCATACCGGCAAGCTGGATATTGCATCCTCCGCGGCCTATACCCTTCTTGACTTCCTCGGGCTGCATGAACACCTTCACCTTGTCGTCAGGAGACTGCCCCATATCGATGGACGATACACGGGCGGGGACGAGAGCGCGCTGGATGAGAATCTGGGGATTGGCGGACCACTGGAGCACGTCAATATTCTCGTTGCGGAGCTCCCTGACGATGCCTCCGATACGGCTTCCCTTGACGCCGATACAGGCTCCGATCGGGTCGATGCGGTCGTCGTAAGACTCGACCGCCACCTTCGCGCGCTCACCGGGCACGCGGACGACCTTCTTGATCGTGATCAGGCCGTCTGCGATCTCGGGCACCTCCATCTCGAAGAGCCTCTCGAGAAACTCGGGAGAAGTGCGGCTCAGGATGATGTAGGGTGTGGTATTGTTCTTCATCTCCACGCTCTTGATGATGGCGCGGACGGTGTCATTCTTCTTGAAACGCTCTGAGGGAATCTGCTCATTCTTGGGGATATGAAGCTCGTTGCCATCCTCGTCAAGCACCAGGACCTCCTTGCTCCAGGTCTGGTAGATCTCGCCGTTGAATATCTCTCCCACCTTCTCGGTGTACTTCTTGTACACGCCGGCCTTCTCGATGTCCATAATGCGGCCCTGGAGGTTCTGGCGGATGTTCAGGATGCCCCTGCGGCCGAATGCGGTAAGGGGAAGGACCTTCGAGTAGGTGTCACCGACCTCGTAATCGTCGTCGCCGCTGTCCTGCCTGACCTCGTCGAGAGTCATCTGGGCGTTGGGGTTCTCCACATCCTCGACTATCTCGAAGTTCTGGTAGATCTCGCAGGTACCCTTGTCGACGTTGACAATGACGTCGAAGTTGTCGGAAGACCCGTAAGTCTTGGCGATCTGAGTCATAAAGACATCCTTGAGCACGCCCATCATCACGGGCCGGTCGATGTTCTTCTCTTCCTTGAAGTCCTTGAAGGCATCAATGAGAGTGATAACTTTTTCTTTTTCCATATTGTTTTATTCTATTGTTTTCAACATTTCGTCAGCCTCGTCAGGGTCGACGCCCACAGATCCGACCGTCAGGGCATAGTCCTCGACATTGCGGTCGAATGCGCCCAGCACGGCTCTGTGCACGTATTCACAATCCGCTAGGTCTACCGGAGCGCCGTCCGTGCGGTCAATCGTGACCTCGAACACATTGTCATCGTCGTTGAACATCAAATCCACGACACTGCATCCGCGCTGCGATGCCGCAGCGTCAAGCACCTTTCTCAATTCTTCCTGTCTCATAGGCTATAATAAAAACGGAGACCCTGCGGCCTCCATCTCGTTCACGGGCACAAATGTAGTGATTATTTTCGTAAATAGCAAATCGACTCCGGGCCCTCGCAGAAGAGAAGGTCCATCACTGACAATCCGGAGACGAAACCGAACTTGTGCCGGAAGACCTGCCAGTAGGGCTTGCCCTCATAGGATGACGGCCTCTTGGGATCCAGCTCGTACTTTTCATAGCCTGCCACGGCGCCGGGCACGGCAGGTGTCAGGAGCCCGATCTTCCGGCAGAAAAAGTCAATGAGGCGGGCATTGAGCTCCCACAAGGTCGCAGGATGCGAGTCAAGAATGGCAAACATCTCATCTCGATAATATTCGAAGAACGGAGATCTGCTGTAGGCCGACTCGATGGCATACTCGGTCTGCGACACCCACGGGGTGGAATAATCCACGAGCACTTCGGTGATGCCATACCTGCCGTTATGCACGATGGGGAAACGAAGGTCCATCGGACCGTTTGACGTAAGTATCCGGCAACGGTTGCGCCAGGACTGCTTCCGGTAGCGCTCCGAACTGTCCAGCATAACGGCAGAGTTCTCCGCCAGGAGGGCGAAGAACTCTATCGGGGGGCAATATGCCGTGGAGAGAAGCACTATTCGATGCCGCCCTTCTCGTGCGCGTCGCCAGCCCGGACTATGCCGCGCCTTGAGTTCTTGATAAAGGAGATTATCGTCGACTTCTCCTCCGAATCAGGGAATCCTTCCTCGATACGGGCTATGGCATCTGAGAAATTGTAGCCCTGATAGTAGAGCATATCGTAGATATCCTTGATGTTACGGATCACGTCAGATTCGAATCCGCGCCTGCGCAGACCCACCATATTGACGCCCGCATAGACGAGAGGCAGACGCCCGCAGAGAGAATACGGAGGCACGTCCTTGTTGACGGCAGAGCCGCCGCCGACCATCGCGTGAGCGCCTATGTGGCTGAACTGATGCACCTTGGTGCCGCCGCCTATTATCGCCCAGTCATCGACATCGGTCTCGCCGGCTATACCGACATAGCTGACGAGGATACAGTGATTGCCGACCTTGCAGTCGTGCGCCACATGAACATACGACATTATGAGGGTGTCATTGCCGATCTTGGTGACTCCCTTGCCGCTCGCCTTGGTGCCCCGGTTGATTGTAGCGCACTCGCGGATGTTGACCCTGTCTCCGATTTCGACATACGTAATCTCTCCGTCGAATTTGAGGTCTTGAGGGATGGCTCCGACCACTGCTCCGGGGAAGATATTGCAATGCTTCCCTATCTTGACATATGAAAAAACCGTGGCGTGGGGAAGGATCTTCGTCCCTTCTCCAATCTCCACATTGTCATCGATGTAGGCGTAGGGTCCGACCTCCACGTCTTCTGCGAGTTTGGCACCGGGATGAACGGTTGCCAGAGGATGTATATTTGCCATTGTCAGATTGTTTTTTCGCGAATGAGCCGGGCGGCGCCGGTATTTATCTTGTGGCCGGGTTTGAAAGCCACGATGCTTGCCTTGAGGAACCCTCCGGCGAGCCTGAGGTCACCCATCAGGTCGAGAAGTTTGTGCCGGCAGCACTCGTCGGGAAAGCGGAGCGTGAGGTTGCTCAGGTACCCCGAGGGAGTGACCTTCAGCATAGGTTGACTGAAGACCTTGGACATATGCGCCATCTTCCTGTCGCTTACGGGCTTCTCGACTATCACTATGGCGTTCTCCACATCTCCCCCCTTCACGAGCCCGAAGCAGGCGAGCCTCTCGATCTCGTGGAAGAAGCAGAAAGTCCGGCAGGGTCCGATCTCGACGGCATAGTCCTTGGACTGGTCCCAACGGACGGTCTGAACTCCGAGCACGCGTGAATCAAAATCTATGGTGAGTTCATACTCGAGCGAGTCGGAGGGAGTTATCTTGACGTATGCGCCGCTTCTGCGGTCTTTGACCATAATCTCTTCCGAGAGCTCGATCCATCGCCTGGGACTGTTCTGCTCGACAAGCGGGTCGAGCGAAAGAGCCTCCACGTACTCGCGGGCACTGCCATCAAGTATGGGGACCTCGGGAGAGTCTATATCGATCAGGGCGTTGTCTATGCCCAGGCCGGTAAGGGCTGAAAGGACGTGCTCTATCGTGCCGACAGAGACCTTGCCCTTGGAGATTGTGGTGCTGCGGGCAGTTGAAGAGACATTTTCGGCGAGAGCGTCGACAAAGGCCCCGGGGCCAAGGTCTGTCCTGCGGAAACGAATCCCGGTATCCTCGGGAGCGGGGCAGATGGACATATGGGCAATACGGCCCGTATGCAGCCCTTTCCCTTCGAATTTGTAGATGTTTTGCAGTGTCCTTTGATTCATAGCGGCCTGCAAATATAACAAATATTTTTTATTCCTGTCCTGCGGCCTTGAATTTGGCATATGCCTTGAGGTACAGGGTGCGGTCTATGGCAGGAGTCCCGAACAGGACTTCACCGCTCTTGCGCACGTTGCCGATCACCCCGGACTTGGCCCCGATGGTGGTGCCGTCGGCTATCTTCACGTGGCCGACAATACCTACCTGGCCCGCAAGGATGCAGTTCTTGCCGATAATGGTCGACCCGGCTATGCCGGTCTGGGCGGCCATCACGGTGTTGTCGCCAATCTGCACATTGTGCGCGATCTGGCAGAGATTGTCTATCCTCACGCCGTTGCCTATTATCGTGGATTCCATGGGAGCCTTGTCAACAGTGGTGTTGGACCCGATCTCCACATCATTGCCGATGACGACGTTGCCCACGTGCTCTATCTTCTTCCAGGTGCCGTCGCTCTGCGGGGCATTGCCGAATCCGTCGTCACCTATTATGCATCCCGCGTGCAGGATCACTTTGTCTCCTATTATGCAGTTGGAGAAGATGTGCACTCCGGGGTAGATGATGCACCCACTCCCGATCCTTACATTCTCCCCTATGGTCACATTGTCGCAAATCCGGGTCTTGTCGCCCACCACGGTCTTGCGCCCTATCGTCACATAGTCACCGACCCATACCTTGCTCCCGATCCTGGCGCTCAGAGCGATGCGGCAGCGCCCGCGATGGCGCCTGTAGGCCTTCCGCTGCGAGGCTACGTGAGCGAGAAGCTCGGCAAGAGCGCTGTAGGCGTCGTCCACCCTGACAAGCGTCGGGGTCACTTCCGACGTAGGGACAAAGTCCCTGCCGACTATCAGCACGCTGGCCTTGGTGGTGTAGACGTACTGCTCGTACTTGGGGTTGGCGTAGAAATTGAGCTGGCCGGGACGACCGTGCTCGATCTTGCCGAATGACGACACTACCGCCGTTTCGTCGCCCTCCACAGTGCCGTGGAGCGCAGATGCTATCTCTTTTGCTGAAAGTTTCATAGGCTAGAATCTGAATCCGAATGTGAAGACCGCGTCCCAGAGGCTGCGTACAGTGCGGATCTCCGGAGAGTATACGGTCACTTCATCGCTGTCGAGGTAGGCGGCATAGGGAGTGTAGTATGATGCGGGGTACGCGGTCCTGCGCACGGCGAAGTCGGCGAAGAATGAGCCCTTGGAGCTGAATCCCAGCCCGAGCGAGACAGCGCTGACGTTGTCACTTCCGGCCTTCTTCGGGCCGCAAAGCGTCAGGCGCCCTGATTTGAAATCCTGGAAGCAGGAATCGTATGCATACGAATCGACGCTCTGCCCGGACCCGTCCACGTAGGTGTATGTAGGGTCTGTCTTGAGAGAGTATCCGGCCCTGACGGAGAGAAAAGGCAAAGGTCTGAATTCCGCACCGATGCGCAGCGAATGCGACGCTCCGCAGAACAGGGAGCACAGGGTGTTGACTCTGGAGAAGACGTCGGAGGAGCCTACATAGAGAGTCACATACCTCATGGCGCTGAAGTCGGTCAGCTCATAGTCGACGCTCAGCATCCCGATTGAGCCGAAAGTGTAGGCCGCGCCGACATTGAACAGCCAGGGAGAGACGAGGCTGTAATTGTACGCGCCCGTCTCGCTGTCGCAGTATTCGTGGGAACCGTCGGTGAAATAAGTGTCAATACCCACCTGCCAGGTCTCGGAGATATGGTAGAACGTGGGGGTCTGGACGGCGCCTCCCAGCCTGAGATTCTCGGTGGGAAGCCAGATCAGGCCGATCTTGCCGTACAGTCCTCTGCTCTCGGAGTCATAATAGTATCTGTACTCCGAGTGGTCAAAATACGTGGGGCTGCCCTTGACGTAGCTGCCGCTGCTGCTGATGTATTCCGGAGTCACGGGGAAGTCGTAGGGGTCGTCCGACGTCTCGGTGAAGGACTGGCTGTATTTGTAGCGCGAGTCAGGGACTCCGACATTGAGGCCCAGGAAGATACAGTCGTTGATGTCGAGACTCATATTGATCAGAATATCCTGCTTGAGGCCGCTGGTCCGGCTGGAATAGCTCTGGTCGAGGGCTCCCGCCACGTAGTAATCATAGCTGTATGTCCCTGGAGTGGATCCGGGCGTGCGCGACACGGTCTCGGTCGAGCCGAAGTAAGTCCCCGAATCGGCGTTGTAGTTTATCATCCCTCCCCAGTAGGAAGCGATGTAGTTCCAGTAGTATTGCGAGCTGAACGGCTCCGAACGGGACAGGATGTTGCCCGGCATCGCGTTGCCCGATCCATCCGCATTGACGGTGGCGTAGCTGGCGAACGAGCCGGCCATCGATGTGCCGCGGTTGACGCCGCCGGAGCAGAACTGCTCGTCATAGCAGGAAGTCATATTGGTGACAAGACCGAGAGTAAATGCGCGGACACCGGAACTCCTGCCGGTATCAAAGCGAAATGCGACTCCCAAATTGGGGACTCTGAAGTTGGTCGAGCTCCCGGAGGAGGAAGCCCCGAACGCCTGGCTTGTCGGGAGCGGGCTGCCCGGGGAAGAGGAGTGATAGTCGGCATATGACGGAGCGTATGACGACTGGTTGGACGATATGACCAGACCGGGAGAGAGTGTGATCTGCGAATATCCGGCCACAGCCGAACCCGCGGGATTGATGCCGACGGTGCCGAGGTCTCCTCCCACTGCGGTGACGGCGCCGCCCATACCTATCGTCTTGGCGGTGCCGTAGTAATCGTTCTGACTCTGGGTCAGCGCATCATTCATCGTCTGGGCTGGGGCCGCGACCGGGGCCGAAAGCGCCAGAATGCAAGCAATAAGCGTCTTTTTCATTTCTTTGTCTCTTTATATTCTACATCACTGTTGAAAAAGTGTCTATCTGGAGCCGCGGCCGCCGCCACCGCTGTGACCGCCACCGCCGCCGAAGCCGCCTCCGCCACCGGACCCTGCGCCGCCGCCGCTGAATCCGCCACCGCTGTAGCCTCCACTGCGCGATGCTCCCGAATTGTTGTAGCCGCGGGAGGCGCCGGAATCGAAGCTGCTGCGGCTGCTGCCGGAATCGTAGCTCCTGCGGGTGCTGCCGGAGCTGCCGGACCTGCCTGAAGATGATCCGGGTCTGTAGCTCGAGGTGCCGCCTCTGTAGCTCGAGGAGCCGCCCGATATGGTGCCTGACCCCCTGCCTCCGACCGCGGAGCCCGGGCCGTAATGAAGGCCTGAAGCGCGGGAGCCGCCGCCCATAGCACGCGAGCGGGGAGTATAGACTGCAGAGCGGCCGCCTCCCGGGTGATGGATGCCTCCCGGATGATATGGCAGATACGAGTGGTGCCACAAGGGATGATAATACCAGGGGTCCCAATACCAGGAATACCACGGATCCCAATACCGGGAATACCAGGGATCCCAGCACCAGGAATGCCAGTACCAGCTGTTCCAGGCCCACAAGGACCCCGCAGCATAGGGCAGATACACATAGTTGACCGTGACGTTGACCTCTCCGGGATCGTTGTATGATTCGTCCAGGGCCAGAGTATCGGCAGGCATCGCGCTCTTCATACGCGCCCTCTGAGCTATTTCCTCTGCAGAGAGCACCCTGACTTCGGGAGTCCTCGAGGCCTTGTAGTAGATACCGTCTTGATACTGCGACCCGTCCGTATATTGGCTCATTGTGCCGCAGGATGCCATCATCATTGACGAAAGCAGGACAAGTGACAAGCTATGTTTCATAATCGGACCTTTTTGTCAATAAAGTTTTGTATCTTTGCCTCTCAACTTCCGTGCCTTGTGAAAAGCACGGAGCACAAATGCAAATTTCGAAAAAAATCGCAGATTATCAATAACAATTATGGCAAAAGAAGTCACGAGCAGAGCGGATAATTATTCGCAGTGGTACAACGATCTGGCCCTCAAGGCGGATCTTGCAGAACAGTCGGCAGTGCGCGGATGTATGGTGATCAAACCGTACGGATACGCCATCTGGGAGAAGATGCAGGGCATCCTGGACGGGATGTTCAAGCAGACAGGAGTGCAGAACGCCTACTTCCCCCTCTTCATCCCCAAGAGTTTCTTCAGCCGCGAAGCCGAGCACGTGGCCGGATTCGCCAAGGAGTGCGCCGTCGTCACCCATCACCGCCTGATGAACGCGCCCGACGGAAGTGGAGTGGTGGTGGACCCTTCGGCCCGGCTCGAAGAGGAGCTCATCGTCCGCCCTACTTCGGAGACCATCATCTGGAATACCTATAAGAATTGGATAACCTCCTGGAGAGACCTTCCCATCCTCTGCAACCAATGGTGCAACGTGGTCAGGTGGGAGATGAGGACAAGGCTCTTCCTGCGCACCGCCGAGTTCCTCTGGCAGGAGGGACACACGGCCCACGCCACAGCCGAAGAAGCATATGCCAAGGCTCAGGAGATGGTGCAGGTGTACGCCAGGTTCGCCCGCGAGGTGATGGCACTCCCCGTCATAGTGGGCCACAAGAGCCCCAACGAGCGGTTCGCCGGAGCCCTCGACACCCTGACCATCGAGGCGATGATGCAGGACGGCAAGGCCCTGCAGGCAGGCACCTCCCACTTCCTAGGGCAGAACTTCGCCAAGTCATTCGACGTGCAGTTCACCAACAAGGAAGGCAGGCAGGAGTATGTATGGGCGACTTCCTGGGGTGTGTCGACAAGGCTTATGGGAGCCCTCATAATGGCTCACGGCGACGACAACGGCCTGGTGCTGCCTCCGAGGCTCGCCCCCATCCAGGTGGTGATGGTCCCCATCTTCAAGACCGAGGAGGAGATGAACGCCGTCCTGGACAAGATGCAGGCCCTCAAGAAGGAGCTCGAGGAGCTCGGACACAGCGTCAAGATAGACAGCCGCGACACACTCAGGCCCGGATTCAAATTTGCCGAATGGGAGCTCAAGGGAGTGCCCGTGCGCATAGCGATGGGAGCCCGCGACCTCGCGGCCGGCACGGTGGAGGTCGCCCGCCGCGACACCCTCACCAAGGAGACAATGGCTCTGGAGGGCATCGCCGAGCATATCGACAAGCTGCTCGAAGACATCCAGCAGAACATCTACAACAAGGCTCTTGCCTTCCGCGACGCCAATATCGAGAAGTGCGACTCCTGGGAGGAGTTCAAGGAGAAGATTCAGACCGGCAAGTTCCTGCTCTGCCACTGGGACGGCACCACCGAGACCGAACAGGCCATCAAGGATGAGACCAAGGCGACCATCCGCTGCATCCCCGTGGACAGCTGCGTATGCGAGGAAGAAGGCAAGTGCATCTACAGCGGCAAGCCTTCAAAACAAAGAGTGGTATTCGCAATATCTTACTGATTATGAAGAAAATATTTCTGACAGCCATTGTGATTCTGGTCTCTCACGCCGTTCTTGCTCAGAATGCGCAGAGCGTCGCCGCCGCGGCGGCCCAGGCCATCGAAGAGGCGGAGAGCGTGCCCGAGCAGAAGGCCAAGCCCCGGTATTGGACGGAATCTGCCGCATTCAAGATCGGATTCAACCAGACGTCACTGACCAACTGGGCCGCGGGCGGCTACAACACAGTCACCCTGGCCGCCGGTGTGGACGCCAGCGCCAACTATGCCAAGGACCTGCTGAGCTGGAACAACCGCCTGCAGCTTGATTATGCCTTCCTCTACTCGGCAGACAAGCAGGGAGTCCTGCAGAAGAGCAACGACCGCATCTATCTCGAGAGCAAGTTCGCCTACAAGACCGGATCCGGCTCGAAGTGGAACTACACCGCCTCGCTCGACTTCCGCTCCCAGTTCACCGACACCCCCTCGGATTACGTGCAGAACGAAGACGGCACCTGGTCCGAGTCGGGGCTCAAGTCCGCCTTCCTGTCTCCCGGATACATCAATCTGGCACTCGGTATGGAGTGGAAACCCGCTCCCTGGTTCGACGTCAACATAGCTCCCCTCACGGGAGGCGTGGTAATCGCCACCAAAGAGATTCTGCGCCCGAGCTACGGTATGGCTCTCGTCGAGGGCAGCACCGACAAGTACAAATCATCCCTCTTCCAGTTCGGTGCCCAGATCAAGGCCAACGCCAAGGCAAGCCTCAACGACAAGCTTCTGCTGGAGACCCAGCTGGTCCTCTTCACCGACTATCTCAACAAGCCCTTCGTCTACAACCGCGTCAACTGGGACAACAAGATCACCTGGGCCGCCACCAAGTTCCTCAACATAGGTCTGAGCACCTGGCTGATCTACGACCCCATTGTAGTCATCGACGATGTGATGAGCAAGGTCCAGTTCAAGGAATTCCTGTCCCTGAGCTTCACCTACAGCATTGCTTCCAAAAAGTAAGGCGATGCTGCTGCTTGCAGTCAGCGGCGGGATTGATTCGATGTACCTGCTGAACCGGGCCGGGGAGATATTCCCCGGAGAGGGGTTCGTGGTCGCCCACTGCAATTTCTGCCTTCGCGCCGCCGAATCCGACGCGGACGAGGCTTTTGTGCGGGATGCCTGCTCGGAGCGTGGTCTGGAGTTTGTCTCGCGCAGGTTCGCCGCCGCTTCCGTCGCCTCGGAGCGGGGTGTCAGCGTGGAGATGGCCGCAAGAGACCTCCGCTACGAGTGGTTCTCGGATCTCTGCCGCGAACGGGAGCTCGAAGCGGTGGTTGTGGCCCACAATGCCAATGACAACGCGGAGACGCTCCTCCTGAATATGCTTCGGGGCACGGGAACGCGCGGGATGAGGGGGATGAGCCCCGATTGCACCCTGCAGACTCCCCCGCTCCGCATCCTCAGGCCTCTTCTCGGCGTGACACGCGGCGAGATCCGCTCCTGGATGGAGCAGAGGGGCCTCGGGTGGCGCGAAGACAGCACCAACGCCGAGTCCGAGATGAAGCGCAACAAACTCAGAAATCTGGTGTTCCCGGTGCTCAGCGGGATAAACCCTTCCTTCATACAGACTCTTGCTTCCGATATGAAGCACGTGGGCGAAGTCGACGACATCGCCGAGGATTACTTCAGGGAAGCCCGGGGGAAGGTGTTGCGGCAGGAAGGCGTGATCGACGTGAAGAGTCTTCTTGCCCTGAGGCATTGGAGGTATGTGCTCTTCCGCCTTGTCGAGGGCTGCGGCTTCAGCGCTCGGACATTTGACAAGCTCACCGCTCTGCTGGAGCGCTACCGCAATGAAGCCCCGGGCACAGTAACCCTCTCCGGCAAGACCTTCGAGTCGCCGACTCACGTGCTCCGGGCCGCGGGCCGCACCCTGCTTTTGCAAATCAGACATTAATTGCTTAACTTTACGAGTAATGACCACATATAGACACATTCTGGCAATGATGGCGGCAGCCGCCCTTCTTGCATCCTGCGCAGGCAGCACGCCTGAAATAGTACGCACTGATGCTCTCGACGAGAGCGTATGGACGTCTTCCGAATGGATAAGCGCCGCGGACGCCCCCACCGTGGAAGGCAAAGTCGAAAAGGGCAACTACGCGGCCGCACCGGGAGCATCCTGGTTTGTCGCCAATCCGGTCAACGGGGGCAAGGTCGTGTCGGCCAAATGGATGGTCACGAGCCTCGGAGTGTTCCAAGTTTACGTCAACGGCAAGAGCGTGGGAGAGGAGTTCCTCCGCCCCGGATTCACCCACAGGGAGAAGACCAAATACTCGTTCACCTACGATTGCACCGACGCCTTCAAGAAGTCGAAGGGAGCCGTCAACACACTCTCCGCGCAGGTCACTCCGGGGTGGTGGGCCGACAAGATTGTCACTCCCGGCGGTCACGACGGTATGATCGGGCGCAAATGCGCTCTTCGCGCCGTGCTCGAGCTTACCTACTCCGACGGCAGCGTGGAGCTCTTCGGCACCGACACCGCCAACTGGAAGGCCGGCATAGCGGGCCCCGTCACGAAGGCCGGCATCTTCGACGGCGAATACTACGATGCCCGCAAAGTCCCCGGATACGAGGACACGGAGTCGCTGGGCAAAGCTGAGCTGAACACCGAGTTTGCAGGAAGCATATTCCCTTCAGAGGGAGCGGAGGTGTACCTGCGCCGCGACCTCGCTCTCGACCCGGTGAAGGCATACGTGTGGAAAGACGTTGAAGGCGCGGCCGAAGGGCAGTACGGCAAGGTGGTCATCGACCGCGAGTACGCTCCCTCGGAGGAGATGACAGTGCGCCCGGGCGAGACGCTCGTGATTGATTTTGCACAGAACGCGGCCGCAGTGCCCTCGTTCGAGTTCAAGGCCGGCAAAGGCACTGTGCTGACCTGTCTGCCTTCGGAGATTCTCAACGACGGGAACGGAGCGGAGAGCCGCGGGATGGACGGCCCCGAAGGGAGCTGCCACCGCACCAACCTGCGCCACCACGCCTGGGCCTTCAGGGTCGAATACACCTTCAAGGGCAAGGGCTACGAGAGCTATACCCCCTCCTGCACGTTCTTCGGATACAGGTTCGTCTCCATCACCGCCTCGGCGCCCGTCAAGATAAGGGCCATCCGCTCCGTTCCCGTCTCGTCTATCGCTTCAGATCTTGAGACAGGAAGTCTTGTCACCGGAGACGAGAGCATCAACAGGCTCATCTCCAATACTGTGTGGGGTCAGCGTTCCAACTACCTGTCCGTCCCCACCGATTGTCCCCAGAGAGACGAGCGACTCGGCTGGACCGCAGACACGCAGGTATTCGCCGAGACCGGCACATTCTTCGCCAACACAGACCGTTTCTTCCACAAATGGATGCGTGATATGCGCGACTCCCAGAGCCCCACGGGAGCGTTCCCGGGCGTCGCACCCACTGCCCAGTACGGCGGCGATATGATGCGCCTCGGCTGGAGCGATGCGGGCGTGATTGTGCCCTGGACAGTGTGGAAGCAGTTCGGCGACACGTCCATAATAGAAGAGAACTGGGACGCGATGGCGCGGCTTCTGGCCCGCCAGACCGAGACCCGCTACGACCACAAGGCCAACATCAAGGAGAACAAGAATTACCAGTGGGCCGACTGGCTCAGCTATGAGCCTCTGGAGAGCTGCGGCGGCGGTGCGTTCAACCACGACCCCAAGACCACACAGAGGACGACCGTGAAGAAAGAAGCGCTCGTCTACTGGAACTATCTCAGCGCCTGCTATTGGGCAATCGACGCCGCGATGATGGCCGATATGGCCGCGGCGACGGGACGCGACGAGGCCGAATACCGCGCGATAGAGGCAGCGGCGAAGAGCTACCTCAAGACCTTCCTCCGCGCCGACGGCTCATTCAAGTGCGACATCCTCAACACGATGCAGACCCCCGCTCTGTTTGCCCTCAAGACCGGCATAGTGGAGGGACAGGCTAAGGAGGATATGTGCACCAGGCTTCGCGACAACTTCGCCTACCACGACGGATGCCTGCAGACCGGATTCCTCGGCACATCGATACTGATGCAGACACTCACCGACAACGGGATGGCTGACCTGGCCTGGAATCTGCTCTTCCAGCGCAAGAACCCGAGCTGGCTCTACTCCGTAGACAACGGGGCCACGACAATCTGGGAGAGGTGGAACAGCTACACCTTCGAGTCCGGAATGGGCCCGAAAGGTATGAACAGCTTCAACCACTACGCCTATGGATGCGTGTGCCAGTGGATATGGGAGACTGCGGCCGGTATAGCCGCCGACCCTGCCGCTCCGGGATTCTCCCGCATAATAATGGCTCCCCTCCCCGACAAGAGGCTGGGCAGCCTCAAGGCGTCATACAAGAGCGCCGCCGGCCTTATCCTGAGCGAATGGGCATACGAGGGCGACACCTGGAACTGGTCATTCACCGTGCCCGAAGGCGCGACAGCCCTTGTCACTCTCCCGGGCGAGACAGCGGCCACAGAGTACTCCGGCGGCTCATATTCAATAAGCAAACAACTGTAAATGGCACAGAAACCTTCCATCCCCAAAGGGACCCGCGACTTCGGCCAGATCGAGATGGCCCGAAGGAACTACATCTTCGATACAATCCGCTCAGTGTTCCGCACATACGGCTACTCTCAGATAGAGACTCCCGCGATGGAGAATCTCTCGACCCTGATGGGCAAATACGGCGACGAGGGCGACAAACTTCTCTTCAGAATCCTGAATTCCGGCGATGCATTCGCCGGTGTGGACCCTTCCAGGCCCCTGGCTTCCCAAGTGTGCGAGAAGGGGCTGCGCTACGACCTTACCGTCCCCTTCGCCCGCTTCGTGGTGCAGCACCAGAGTGAGATTTCCTTCCCCTTCAAGCGCTTCCAGATCCAGCCGGTATGGCGCGCCGACAGGCCCCAGAAAGGGCGCTACAGAGAGTTCTACCAGTGCGATGTGGATGCCATAGGCAGCAAGTCGCAGCTGTGCGAGCTCGAACTCGTGCAGATAGTCGCGAAGGTCTTCGAGCTGCTTGGCGTCCGCGTGCTTATGAAGATCAACAACCGCAAGGTCCTCACCGGGCTCGCTCAGATCTGCGGATTCCCCGACAAGGTGGTGGACATCACCGTGGCCATCGACAAGCTTGACAAGATAGGGCTCGATGCCGTCAAGGAGGAGATGCTTCAGAAAGGGCTCACTCCCGAGGCAGTCGCAGTGCTTGAGCCCGTGCTGACGCTCAGCGGCAGCAATGCGGACAAACTCTCCGTGATGCGCGGCGTGATGGCAGGGAGCGAGACCGGCCTTCGCGGACTCGACGAGCTCGAGGAGCTCTTCGGCTACATCGACGCCGCAGGAGTGGCGCTCGACTGCGAGATCGACCTCTCTCTCGCCCGAGGGCTCAACTACTACACCGGAGCTATCTTCGAAGTCAAGGCCCTCGACTACCAGATAGGCTCCATCTGCGGAGGCGGACGATACGACAACCTCACGGGGATTTTCGGCCTTCCCGATATGTCGGGAGTGGGAGTGTCGTTCGGTGCAGACCGCATCTACGACGTGCTCACAGGCCTGGACAAGTTCCCGCCGAGCCTTGGCAGCGCCACAACCCTGCTCTTTGCCAATATGGGGGCGGACGAAGTCAGGTACATCCTTCCCGTCGCTTCCGCGCTGCGTTCGGAGGGAGTGTCCGTGGAGATTTACCCTGATTCCACCAAGCTCAAGAAGCAGTTTGACTACGCCGACCGCAAGGCTATCCCCTTCCTGAGCATCTGCGGTGGCGACGAGGCGGCGGCAGGAGTTGTGCAGATAAAGAATCTCTCCTCAGGCGAGCAGAAGAGCTTCACCAAAGACGCGACAGAAGACATCATCGCCTTCCTGCTATCTCGTCAATAGCCGCTTCGCGGACGTCACCCACGTTTTCCTCCCACCAGGGAAGATACTGGCGGGCGATTTTGGCTTGATGGTGAGTACGATAGGGACAAGTCAGATAGCGGACATTGCCACTCACCTGATTGAATCCCGAGAAAATCTCCGAGGGAGGACAAGTCGTGTCAATCAGTCCCACCTCGACCACGAAGTCAGCCTTGCAGCCCTTCAGCAGGATCGCCCCGTCGAAATACGGGGCATTGTCGAGAGCGTACTGCGAGCGGCCGCTGTGGTCGAGCACATAGGGCCAGGAGTCACAACGAGCGACAAGACTCCCTCCGGTGCCGACTCCTGCGGGGACACCGACCAGCACATCGGTCACGCGAGGGTCGATGCCCGCAAGCATCACGCTCTGGTATCCACCCTGGCTGTCGCCGTAGACTATCACCGTCCTGCCGTCCCAGGCGGGGTCTTGAGTGGCGAAATCGAGAGCGCGCACCGCACGGAGTATCATATTCTTGAAATAGTAAGTCCGCCTGTCCTCCAGAGGCCTTGCAGAATAGTCCCACAGAGGGCCTGCATCCAGCGAGTCATAGTAGGCCTGCTCGCGGTCATTTGCCATACCGTGCGCGTTGAAATTGAAGCATATCGCGCCTCTTCGGGCAAACCGAGCGGCAATTGAGGTCTTTGCCCGGCACCATTGTCCGGAGACACCGGCAGAATGCAACCTGAAGAATATGGGGAGAGACCCCGGAGCGGCATCTACCGGCTTGGCGTAATAACCTCTCACCGGCACTCCGTCGGGGCCGCTGACCGTGACGTCGTAACACTCCAGGGTCGAGTCGACCCGGACGGGAATGAGCGTAGACTCGAGGGGTGTCTCCCTCATCCGGGCCACCTGATCCGCCCAGAATTCCTTCACATCCCCGGGATCGGGGTTGCCCGGCTCGAACTCTCCCGCTCCCGCGACGAAACCTATGCGGAACATGTCCTCTCCAAGGTTGACGTCGAATGGAAGCTCATCCGGGGTCCTTCCCTCTTCGCGAAACTCGAGCGTCTGGGCAGTCGGCCTCTGCGGAGTGAAGGTGAAGACAGTGTCGCGGATGCCAATCTTACCCAACTGAATGGTCCGGGAGCGCCTGCCGAACTCGGAGACGGTCACCTCAACAGGCTTGTCGTAGATGCCGAGCAGACCGGCCGTGACGACGACCTCTTCGCCCACGGCGTACTGCCCGTCCGGATGATTGAGGCAGAAGCGGATATCGTCAGTTATGCACTCGGGCTCATTCTGGGCGTCAAGACGGTCGGTGTAGAGAAGGCCGTCAAGATGATCGTACTCGTGCTGGAAGATGACTGCAGTAAAGCCACGGACAGTCTCGACGGTGTCGTTCAATGTCTTCGAGGATGTGTATGCAATGTCGATGTCGCGCCAGCGAAGCACTTCGCCGCTCCTGTCCGGGACACTGAGGCAGCCCTCGGGACCGTATTCGCGCTCTCCCCTCGCCGTGATGATGCGGATGTTGGGATAGACCTCAAACGGCTCGCCATCCTTGTCGAAGCGCTGCACCGCGACAACTCTGCGGGAGACCCCGACCTGAGGCCCGGCAATGCCGACCCCGGGGTTGGCGTCGTCCTGCACCGTGGCAAGAAGATGAGCGGAGAGTCTCCCCCAGTCTTCTCCTCCTATCAGGGACACGGGGATATCGGATGACAGGTGTCTGAGCACTGTTTCGTCCTCCCTCTCCGTCACCTGAAGCACACGCAGGACAGGAGCCTCCAGCCGGATGATGTTCAACTCTTCCTCTGTCCAGCCTTCCTGCGGCATCCGTGAGCAGGAAACAATGAGGAGGGCGGCAAGTAGCGATACTCGTTTCATTTCGTCTTGGATTTATTGCAATTTACAAAAATAATTGGGATAATTGATTTTTTTGCCTACCTTTGCAGTCCAATATCGCGGGGTAGAGCAGTTGGTAGCTCGTCGGGCTCATAACCCGGAGGTCAGAGGTTCGAGTCCTCTCCCCGCTACAAAAGGAGGCCGACTAAAAACTGTCGTTTTAGTCAGCCTCTTTAAGTTTTCTCAACCCCCAACCCCCTTTCAGGGGGCACTGAAGGGCTACGCCCCTCAGACTCCCCGGGTCGTTTCGCTCCGAAACTACCCTTTTTAGTCAGCCCCCCTTTTTTGTGAGCACCAGGTTCCGCGCTCGTCGGAGGCTCCTTTGTAGCACATTCCACGTAACGTAGCTCAGAATCTGAGCCAAGAGTGACTGAGACTTTTTAGTCTTTACTATGACATTACTGGGTCAACAGGTTCTCTATTTTTTTGATGCAATTTGCATCGCACTGCCGCAGGCGTGACTAATAGCACCACGCACCCGGCTTTTCTCTTGCCATTGGTTTTTCTTGCATTAAATTCTCTCTTACCATTAATTATTTTTAGGGTACAGCGACATGCCACCTGGACACTTCAGTGGCATTGTCGCGGAAATGAAGTCCCGAAAATGCGCCTTCATTTCCGCTATAACCCATTGGAGGCGCTTGTAACGTAGACGTCTGTACCCCAAAAATAATTAACCAACTCCGGAATACCGAAAAGTAAAACACCGGCGGAGGTTGCGGCAAGCAAGAGGCTCCGGACTGCGTGGCCGCCCGTGGCCTCGTGAACGGGAGGGATAAGCGAAGCGAACAAGCCCGGAGCCCTTCCCTGCCGCTGCAAAAAATCTCAGTATTCGCGCACGGAAAACGGCAAACACGTGCCCATTTGGCAGCTATTCCGGTCTCAATGACATTATCCCGATTACCGTAAAAAGATGAGTGATGATCGTTTTTTTGTTGCACTTTGATTTTTAAACGTTACATTTGCCTTGTTATGAGAAAGCTTTCAATACTTGCCGCAGGATTTTGTATGGCTGCGGCTCTCCTGTCCTGCAGCAGGACCGAAGTCAGCGGCAACGGCACCGCAAGTTCGACATCATCATTCCGCCCCGTATACGAAGATTACTTCACCACGGAGAGGCTCCGCACAGACATCATATTCGCCGGAGACAGTGACAATCTGAGCTGCTATTTTGATGCGGCATACAAAGAGCCCCGGTGGAGCGGGTCACCCGACTTTCTCATAGACACAACCCTCTATGGGACATACTATTACGAAGTCTTCAGCGGCGACACGCTGATCTTCTCCAACGGATTCGCCCCGCTCTTTGACGAATGGCGCACAACAGAGCAGGCCCGGACCCTCCCGATGGCCTCCGGTCACGCTCTCTGGATGCCCTTCCCCAAGAGACCCGTCGAGATTGTGCTGTATCAGCGCGAGCGGGCGACAGGCCGCTTCCAGCCGCTCCTGTCCTTCAATCTGGACCCTACCGACAGGCACATCATCAGCGGAGCGCAGAACAACTACCCTGTCTCGAAACTCATCTACAACGGCGACCCTTCCCGCAAGCTGGACATAGTCCTCGCGGCCGAAGGCTATACTCTTGAGCAGATGCCCAAGTTCCGCGCCGACTGCAGAAGGCTCGCCGACTACTTCCTCTCTATGGAGCCCTACAAGTCGCGGGGCGACGACATCAACTTCTGGATGGTGGAAAGCCCCTCCGCTGAGAGCGGCGTCGACATCCCCCAGGCGGGGCAATGGCGCCAGACCGCGATGGACTCCGGATTCGATACATTCTACACCGACCGTTATCTCACGATTCAGGATCACCGCAAGATTGCCTCGGTGGTGAGCGGAGCTCCATTCGACGCGATACTCGTCGTCGCGAACGAGACCAAGTACGGCGGCGGCGGATTCTACAACTCCTACGCCATCGGCACGAGCGGCAACCGCTTCACCGAGGAAGTCTGGATACACGAGTTCGGGCACAGTTTCGCGGGACTCGGCGACGAATACTACGACTCGGAAGTCGCTGTCGAAGACTTCTACCCCGCAGGCATCGAGCCCTGGGAGCCCAATATCACCAACCTTACCGATTTCGCTTCCAAGTGGCAGGATATGCTCCCCGAGGAGTACGAGGGGATTCTTCCCAACGATGCCTCATACATCGACACCCTGGGCCTGTTCGAAGGCGCCGGCTATATGACATACGGATGCTACAGGCCATATCTGGAGTGCCGTATGCTCAACAACACCGCAGAAGGCTTCTGCCCTGTCTGCCGGAGGGCGATAAGCAGGGCTATCGACAGATACTCAAAGTGAGTCGGAGGCCTGGACGGAGTCCGAAAGAGACGTGGCGGCGCGGACTGTGACCTTGTGGTCGTAACAGCCGAACATCCGCGAGACCTCCCCGGGGCGGCGCACACGCGAGAACAAACTGACGACGGGGACAATCACCATCCCCGCAAGCATCGCGAGCACACCGGCATTGATCGGAGAAGTGAAGAACGGGCTGATGAACGTGCTGCCGGTGAAGGTGCAGTACATACATCCGCACATTATGCCGACTCCGACTATGAAACTGGCCCACACCGAAGCGGCCGTGGTCTTCTTCCAGTAGAGTCCGTAGAGGAACGGGGCGAGGAAGGCGCCGGCAAGGGCACCCCACGAGATACCCATCAACTGCGCTATGAACGTGACCGAACTCTTCGCCTGGACTATTGCGAGCACCGATGACACTGCAATGAAGAAAAGGACCAGCAGCCTGATGCACAGCAGCTGCGACCGCTCCTTCATCCCGCCCTTGAGAGCGGGGACTATTATGTCAAGAGTCATTGTCGAGCCTGAAGTAAGCACAAGCGAAGAAAGGGTGGACATCGAGGCGGAGAGGACGAGGATTATGACAATCCCTATCATTATGTCGGGAAGCGTCTCGAGCATCGAAGGCACGATGCTGTCGTAGACGGGGGTATGGGATGCCGTGTATTCGATCGAATCGGCGTAGAGTCTGCCGAAGCCGCCGAGAAAATAGCAGCCGCCGGCAACCACGAGGGCAAACAGAGTGGAGATCACGGTGCCCTTGCGGATTGCGGCTTCGTCGCGGATGGCGTAGAACTTGCCGACCATCTGCGGGAGGCCCCACGTGCCGAGTGAAGTCAGCAGCACAACTCCGAGAAGCTGCAGCGGCTGAGGTCCGAAGAACGACACGAAAGCGCCCTGAAGTGAGGGAGCAGCCTCCGACGGGAGCGCCGAAAGGCTTTCGATTGCCGAGGAGAATCCCCCGTTGCTGCCGAGGACGGCCACGACCACGGCAACAATACCGCCAAGCATTATGATACCCTGGATGAAGTCATTGATGGCCGTCGCCATATAGCCGCCGACCAGCACATAGATACCGGTCAGGACAGCCATACCGATCACGCACCACACGTAGTCTATCCCGAATGCCATCCCGAACAGTCTCGAAAGGCCGTTGTACAAAGAGGCGGTGTATGGAATCAGGAATATGAAGACGATGACGGATGCGGCGGTCTTGAGAGCCGGGGAGAAGAACCTTCTGCCGAAAAAATCCGGCATCGTGGCGCTCTGCAGATGCTGGGTCATCAGCCTTGTGCGGCGCCCGAGCACTCTCCAGGCGAGAAGGGAGCCTATCAGCGCATTGCCAAGCCCTATCCAGGTGGAGGCAAGGCCGAAACGCCATCCGAACTGGCCGGCATACCCGACGAATATCACTGCCGAGAAGTACGAAGTGCCGAAGGCAAACGCCGTGAGCCACGAGCCGACCTTGCGTCCGCCCAGCACGAATCCCTGGACATTGGAGGTGCTCTTGTGGCAATAGACGCCGACGCCGATCATCACGGCGAAGAACAGGATGAGAAGTACTGTCTTGAGTAACATACTTAATCAATAAAGCGGGCTCCGTCATCAGGCTTCACCCAATAAACCTGGAATGTCCGATCGTATTCGGGGAACTGGGCGAGATACTGTCTGGTGAGCTCGGAAGCGACGGTTTCCTTGTGTCCGGGATCGACCAGAGCTATCACGGCGCCTTTGAATCCGGCTCCGGAAAACCGTCCGCCGTACACGCCGGGCAGGCTGCGGATTATCTTGTAGATGCTGACGAGCTCGGGAGAGCCGCACTCGTAGTTGTTGATGCTGGATTCGCACGAATCAAAGGAGAGCTTGCCGAAGAGCTGGAGGTTGCCGCTCTCCCAGGCCGTGACTCCCTGACGCACACGACGGTACTCGGAGTAGAAGTGCTCGGCTCTTCGGGCAAACCGCTGCGGCATCATATCACGGGTAGCCTCGAAGGTCTCTCTGGGGACATCCCTAAGGAAAGTCTTGTCGAGAGACTTCAGGGGCATATCTCTGTAGGCAAGCATATTCCAGGCAGCGGTCTTGCACTCTGCTACACGCAGATTGTAGTCCGAATTGACAAGAGAGCGCGTCAAGCCGGAGAAGAATATGCCGATCTCAAAATCAGGCATCGAAGGGTTCCTGCCGATAAGCCTGAAGTTGTTGCTGTCGCAGTCGAGAAAGAGCAGGCTGTCCTTCCGTGAGAGGGCTATGCAGCTCTGGTCGAGAAGGCCGTTGTTGAGCCCGATATATTCACGCTCGGCTTCCGAAGCTATCTGCACAATCTCAAAGGGAGTCAGGCTGATGCCGTTGGCCTTGGCGAAGGCCATCACGTAGGCTATGAGCACGGCGGCCGAGGAGCTCAATCCTCCCACGGGAAGAGACCCTTTCAGCACTCCGTCGATACCTCTTGTGAGCTCGAAACGCTTCTTGAGGGCATACTTGGCTCCGCGCACATAGTCGCCCCATTTCATCTCCCGGATCTCGGTACGCCTGCCGAGGTCAATATGCAGCTCCCCATCGAAGGAGAGGCTCCTGAGGTTGACAAGCGAGTCCTCGCGCACGTTGAACCACAGGTCCACGCCCTTGTCTATGGCAAAACCGGTGACAAGTCCGTGCTGATGGTCCACGTGAGCCCCAAGGGGGCAGACTCTGTAAGGGGAGAATATGTGATAGCTATAGTTTTCCATATTTTTCACAGGCTTCGTAGTAAGTGTCAAGGGAGCCGATATCGAAGCGGCCGGCGGTCATCCGCCAGGCGTGAACGACTGTGTGCTCGACCATATAATGGGCAAGATTGCCGGGAGCATCCCTGCCGCAACCGTTCTCGATGCAGTGACGCACCTTATCAAGGTCACTCTTGACATAAATGTAGAACGGAGGCACGGCCCAATGGGACTTGGGCTCAAGAGGTTTCTCTTCCATACTGAGGACACGGCCCGAGCCGTCTATCTCGACAACCCCGGTGCGCCTGAGCTTCTCCTGCGACGGCTCTTCGTGGCACATTATGCAGCTGGTGCCGCGGGCGGCGGCGAAGTCGACAAACTCCCCGAACGGGAAGAACAGCAGATTGTCGGCCGCGACCACCAGCATATCGTCGTCGATACGGAGCTTCTCCATCGCGTAGAGAAGGTCGCAGACGGCGCCAAGGCGGGTCTCGTTGGACTCTGTCCCGTCATCGACGACAGTTATCTTCTTGGTGTAGCTCAGACCCTCTGCCCACTTGCGGAATATGGAGGCGAACTTGTGATTGGTGATTATGATATGCTCGTCAATCTCGGGGATGCGGTCGATGTCGTCGAGCATACGACCCAGGATGGTGGATCCTCCAATCTTCAGGAGCGGCTTCGGGAAATCCTTTGTCAACTCTCCAAGACGTGTGGCATACCCGGCGGCGATTACGATGTTCTTCATTTGTCCAGGGCTTCAAAACGGCTGTTACGGCTCTTGAACTCCGGCACAATTCTCTTCATCAGCTTCACCAGCTCATCCACATTGCAAGCCTTGGACAGCACGGCAAGGTCATCGACGGCCTTCGAAGCATCGGCGTAGTCATACTCACGAACCTTGGCTATACGGATGCGGTCGTGAGAGGTGGGATCGGTGTTCTCGGTATTCGCGAGGACCTCCTCGTAGAGCTTCTCACCGGGTCTGAGGCCGGTGTATTCTATCTGTATATCCTCGCCTTCCTTGAGGCCGGCGAGCTCAATCATACGCTTGGCAAGGTCGGCAATCTTGACGGACCTGCCCATATCGAAGACGAATATCTGGTTGCCGGCGCTCATCGTGGCGGCTTCCATCACGAGGCGGCAGGCCTCGGGGATGGTCATAAAGAAGCGGGTGATGTCGGGATGGGTGACGGTGACGGGACCGCCGCTCTCTATCTGCTCGCGGAAGCGGGGGATGACGGAGCCGTTGGAGCCGAGGACATTGCCGAAGCGCGTGGTGACGAACTTGGTAGTGCCCTTCACTTCGCCCTTCGCCAGGGCAAGACCGAGGCTCTGGACGTAAATCTCGGCAAGGCGCTTGCTGCAGCCCATGATGTTGGTAGGATTGACCGCCTTGTCGGTGGAAATCATCACCATCATCTCCACGCCATACTCCACGCACTTGTCGGCCACCATCCGGGAGCCATAGACGTTGGCGAAGACAGCCTCGCAAGGGTTCTCCTCCATCAGAGGGACGTGCTTATAGGCGGCAGCGTGGAAGACTACCTGAGGCTTCCAGTTGCGGAAGGCGTAGTCCAGACGGGCAGGATGACGGACGCTGCCGATCACCGGCACAAAGTCCAGCTCCGGGAATCTCGCCTCAAGCTCAAGACGGAGATTATGCATCGGAGTCTCGGCGTTGTCGAAGAGGACGAGCTGCCTGACTCCGAAGGTGGCTAACTGGCGGCAGAGCTCGGAGCCTATGCTTCCGGCTGCGCCGGTGACCATCACAACCTTGCCTTCGAAGTTCTTCTTGACTTCGTCCATCGAGATCTTTATCTCTTCGCGGCCCAGAAGGTCCTCGATCTTCACCTGACGGATGCCTTCCTTCACATGCTTGCCGATGGCGACCTCATCCACGCTGGGGATAATGAGGGTATGCACCTTGCTCTCGGAGCAATAGAGGATGAGCCCGTTCTCCTCCGACTTCAGGTCGGAATCTCTTGCGAAGAGCACTGCGTCAATGGAGAGGCTGCGGACAATGTCCTTGAACTCATCACCGTCTGCATAGGTGTATACCGGATACTCGGAAATCTTGTGATTACGGTCCTGAGGGTCGCCTGACAGGAAACCGACCATACAATAATGCGAGGAATCGTGAAAACGCGCGACGGCAGCGACAGCCTTGTCGGATGTGCCGACCACAAGAACTCTCTGCCTGCTGCGATCCTCATTGACCTTCGACTTATACTTGTCATAGACGGTAAGCATCGCAAGACGCACGCCGAGTATCAGGAAGACAGTCAGCAGGAAGTCGCAACAGAGGGCGATGAAGATGGTTTGATTGAATTCGCAAGTCAAGGAGATGAGCGCACAGAGGAGCAAATCCTTGAGCAGAATAGTGAAAGCGTAGTTCTTGATGTCACGCAGCGACGCGTGACGGACAATCACCTTATAGCTCTTGACAAGCATCATCGAGAGCGCGGTAAACACAGCCGCTCCCCCGATCCACCACAATGCGAAGGCGCCGGCATACGAGTCAGAACCCGCGAAGAAGTTCAGGACAAGCATGACGACAATCGAGGAGGTGAGTGACAACACGAAATCCAAGGCAAAAATCACTCTGGAATCGAGATACCTGGATACGTATTTCGTTAATTGATTCATATTACTGGTCATTTATCACCCCCCCCCGCAAAACCCTGAATTTCAGCGCCTTACGGGGAAGGCTTCTACATTTTTACAAAGTTAGGAAATAATTGAGACAAAACCAAAGCGTCAGTCCCCTTCCTCGAGCGAGTCCCAGAGGGCATCCAGACTGCGGCGCTCCTTCTTGGTGGGGCGACCGGCGCCGTGCTCACGGGTGACAAAGAACGTCTCAACGGGAGCGCGTAGCCTCGCAATCTCCTCCTCCGGGGTCTGGTTCTCGGCATATTCGGGCACCAGTGACGCACCCATACGCTTGTCCGCAAGCGCAAGGACCTTGTAGCGGAACTGAACGGCGCCCTTCCGGACACAGATCAAATCCCCGGGCCTTACCGCCTTGCCGGGCTTGGCATTAACTCCTCCTATCTGCACCTTCCCTCCATTGCAGGCCTGAGTAGCCTCGGCCCTGGTCTTGAATACACGGATTGCCCAGAGGTATTTGTCGATTCTTGTCTGATCACTCATTTGCGCACTATTATCCTCTCTATGCGGCGAGGCACAGAAGTGAGTATCTCGTAGGGGATGGTCCCGAGTATGGAGGCAAGCTCCCCGACATCGGGGTCTTCGCCGAATATGGTCACGGTGTCTCCCACCTCCACATCCACTCCCGTCACGTCGAGCATACACATATCCATACATATATTGCCTATGGTGGGGACCCTCTTACCGTGAACGCTGAACGAGGCACGCCCGCATCCGAGATGCCTGTCGAGTCCGTCGGCATAACCGCAGGGGATGGTGGCAAGGACAGTGCCTTCCGGCGCCACAACACCGTGCCTGCCATAGCCGATGGTGCCGTCGCCGGGGCCGAGTCGTTTGACCTGAAGGACCTTGACCTTCAGCGAAGCTACGGGGCTGAGCCGCACGCCGGGCAGCGCGCTGACTCCGTAGATGCCGATACCCAGCCGCACCATATCGAACTGATACTGCGGGAAGCGCTCGATGCCGGCGGAGTTGAGTACGTGCCACATAGGCTTGTAGCCGAGAGATGCAGTCAGCCGGGATGCAAGCTCCTCGAACAGACGGATTTGACCCAGAGTGAATTCATCCTCGGAAGGGTCTTCGGCGGCGGCGAGATGCGAGTATGCGGATTTGACCTTGACGGCATCGCAACCTTCGAGATAGCTCAGCAGCTCAGGCAGCTCGGAGGGCATAAATCCGAGCCGGTGCATACCGGTGTCGAGCTTGATGTGCACCGGATAATCCTTGATGCCACGACGCTCCAACTCAGACACGAATGACTTGAGAGTGAAGAGATTGGGGATGCCCGGCTCGAGAGCGTTGTCTATTATCTCGCTCCAGAAATCCGTGCCGGCAGTCAGGACCAGGACCGGCAGCGAAACGCCCGCCTTGCGGAGTTCCACCCCTTCTATGGGAAGCGCAACGGCCAGATAGTCCGCGCCGAGGCTCTGCATCATCGAGGCGAATTCGACGGCGCCGTGGCCGTAGGCATTGGCCTTCACCAGCACGAGAAGCTTGGTAGAGCTCTCGAGCCTGCCTCTGAAATAGCGGTAGTTGGACCGGCAGGCAGGGAGCCGGAGCTCCAACCGCGTAAAATTGTCGTTTCCGTGCATATCACAAATTTTCTTCCACCGGAAGCTTCATCTGGAGCTTCACCGAGGCGGCCGCTTCTTCTCCTTTGACTCTGGAGAGTATCATAAGTCCGAAGTCTACGGCATAGGCGGCGCTGCGACCGGTTATCACTCTGCCATCCGTCACGGCAGGAGCCTTGACGAACACGCCGCCTCTGAGCACAGGATCCTGCTCGAAGCCGTCGAAGCAGGTAAAGGCGGTACCCTCCCAGCAGTCAAGCTGGCCGAGCACCAGACCGGGAGCGGCACAAATGGCCGCCACAGTGCCTCCCGAAGCATAGTGCTCCCGCATAAGGGAGATGAGGGGACGGCAGGCGGCGAGGTTCCTGGAGCCGGGCATTCCTCCGGGGAATATCATCACATCGTGAATGTCGCCTCCATCGGGAGCGCAGTCGGACAGAAAGCAATCGGCCCCGACGGTCACTCCGTGCGAGCTGCACACGAACGGATCGTCCGAGATTGTCACCAGACTGACTTCGACTCCGCCTCTTCTGAGGACATCGTATACCGCGAGGGCCTCGATGTCTTCGAAGCCGTCCGCGAGGAAAATCTTAACTCCTTTCATTGTTGCAAGTATGAATCTTTTTCGGTTCGGTATGGCATCTCTATCTCCAGCAGAGAAGTGGATCCCTGAAGAGGAGCGAGACGGAAATCATTGCATTCGGCGGGGACTAGCATAGCTTCCAGAGGGCCGAACGGGTAAGAGACCTGCGTGCCGAGCACATCAAGAAGAACAGCGGCTCCGCCGGTGAGGCAGACATAGAGCACAAAGGAATCTGTGGCGGCACTGCTGGAGTGAAGCACTGAGCCGAGAGCGAGCCTGCTCGCCCTGAACTGGGGGATATCTATCAGACAGGACGATGGGAGGTCGGAGCGGAACGCCTTGTAGTCCACAAAGTCAAGGGCGTCGACTATGTCCAGGCTGTCGTCAAACTCATCCCTGCCCGTCTGCGCACCCCAGGAGCAAAGGCATATGTCCACAGGGGACGACTCCGACACTTCGACGATCTCAATATCGCCCGATGCCGCGTGGGGAGTGCCCGCAGGAATGTGGAATGCCTGCCCGGCGTGAGGGGCTACCGTGTTGAGGAGGCTCCCGACAGTGCCGTCCAGGCAGGAAGAATAGAGCGAAGAAGCATCACAATCTTCCTTGAACCCCAGCATCACGGCGGCGTCGGACCCGCACCGGAGCACATACCAGAGCTTCTCCTTGCCGAGAAGGTCGAAGCGCTGGGAGGCAATCTCGTCGTCGGGGCACACCCTCAGAGGCATCTTCCCCTTCACGGTCAGATGCCTGACACACACGGGGAACTGCCTGCCGTAGAACTCGTAGACATTGTCTCCCGAGACCCTGTCCATATAGGTATCCATCACCTCATCCATACGGTTGGCACCGAGCCATCCGTCCCGCACCATAGTGTCGCGGTATCCGAGGTCTGCGAGCAGGAAGCGTTCACTCCCCCACTCATAATCGTCCTGCACGGGGCAGAACTTCAGAGGATATAGTTTCTTCTCGTCCGTCATAATCTTATCAAGGTTCTGTTGTAGATGCCGTAGGGGCGGCTGTATGTAAATTCGGAGCAGATGCTGCGCACAAGCTCTATACCGCGCCCGCCTATCTGCATCTGGTCGTCCTTGGGAGGAACGACATAATGGACCGGGTCGAAGGGGGCACCGTCGTCAAAGAGAAGCCAGGCTCCATCTTCGTAGACAGCGCTCACAAAACTCGCCCCGCCGTGCTCGAATGAGTTGACTGCAAGTTCCTCCAGGGCCAGGGCGCAGCGGTAATTCCCACCGCACTCTTCGGAGAGGGTGTGAAGGGCGGTCACGTCGGCGACTCCGTGCAACTGGGCGCAGTGCACACCGAAGCTGACGCACAGAAGTGTGATGTCATCCGACTGGGGGCAATCTCCGACGTAACCTCTGACGCTCCGCAGGAGCGAGTCGCAAAGTAGCTGAGGACACGCCGGCAGAGGGCTTCCGCAAGAGAGCAGCAGCCTCTCCTCGCCGAAGAGAGCGCCCCCGCTCCCTTCCGCTTCAGTGATGCCGTCGGTGTAGAGAAGAAGCGCCCCGCCATCTTCCATCCTGATGCTTTCCGTATAGAACACGGCATCGTCGAAGAGCCCGAGAGGAACCGACTGCTTCTCATCAAGAAGCGATGCCTTCCCGCCGATTACGACAGGGGGATTGTGCCCTGCCGATGAGTACTGCAGGGTGCCATCGCTCAGGTCGAGCACTCCAACCCACATTGTCACGAAGAGACACTCTTCGTTGCGGCGGCACATCTCCAAGTTCATATAGCGGAGCAGCGCGGACGGGTCCGGGCAGTCATTGTCCGAGACGTAGGCATTGAAGAGGGTGCAGCATTTGGTCATCAGCACGGAGGCGGAGATGCCCTTGCCGCTCACATCGCCGATACACATCACGAGTTTGTGCCCCACAAGCCTGTAATCATACAGGTCACCTCCCACTTCACGGGCAGGGATTATGCGGGCGAACACATCGGCGGGGAGGCCCTTGTCCGGGACCAGGTGCACCCCGCGGTCGGGAGATGTCAGCATATGTCTCTGGATTCTGGAGGCGATCGAGATATCGCCCTCTATCCTCCTCAACGCCATCTCTTCTTCGCCGGCCTTCTTCATCGAGGCCTCAAGCTCGCTTCTGGCACTGAGGAACGACCGGTGCACCAGGACCGCGAGCACTGCAAGCGCAATCAGGAAGATTCCTATAGCGATGAGTATCCTTTCGAAAAGAAGGTCATATATCTCCCCCTTGGGGACAAGATTGACGATATCCAACCCCAGCTTGTCATAATGGACGGAAATCCTGATGAAATCCTCGCTGTCGAACTCATCCGCCTCGGCCCGGCTCGGCCTGAGAAGAGCGCCGCCGGCATCGAGCAGATACCGCTCACCGCCGCCATCGACTATGAAAATCAGGCTGTTGTCGTAGATCCGGAGGCTGTCTATGCTGCGAAGCAGATTCTCGACAGGGATGTCGGCGCTGAGCATCACGCCTTCGGTTTCGCTCCGCTGATAGCAGGTGGTCATATACTTGTGGGTGAACTGGACGTCATAGTACGGCTGAGACCAGCAGGGCATCCCGCTGCCGGCAGCCTTCTTGTAACACGCCATTTCATCCTCAGTCACCGCTTTGTTGTAGACAACCTTGAATCCGCGTTCAATCCCTCTCTCCAACGAATCACGGGCGGCGTAGAAGGTTATCGAAGAGGCATTGGGATTGTCATCCTGCGACGAGTCCCAGAAATCCATGCCGACGTTGTTGATGAATTCGTTGTCCTGCACCATCTTCTCCATAAAAGGATAGAAGGTCAGCGAATCGGCAGGGTTGTAATCGGCCCTGTGACTCTCCGTGACAAGCACAGACTCCGTCGATGCAATCTTGACCTCAAGGTCGAGGATCAGGGATTTCATCCTGGAATTGGTGTAATTCTCGATCGAGAGGCTTTCCTTGCGCCAGGACGACACGCCTACATAGCCGGCCAGCGCGTCAAAGAGCACAATGACGACAATAAGTATGGGCGTAAGGAACCTTCTACTCGACATTGAACTTATCGATGAGTGCCGTCAGGGTCAGTATGTCAGTAATCTGAGGGGCAAGGTGAGTGAGGGTGAGAGCGGAGCCGAGGGCCGAGCAGGCCTTGTGAAGCATCACGAAGCATCTGATACCGGCGCTCGAGACGAAATCAAGGCCCTCCAGATCCATCACGACCTTCGGGGGAATATCCTGCTGCAGAGACTCGATCACCTTCGTGAAGGAGGGAGCTTCGTCGGTAGTGAATCTGCCCTTCAGGCTGATGACAGCCCTGCCTTCTTCCCTGACCAATGTTGTATCCATATCTTTGAGTTTTTAATCCTATAAAAGTAACTCTTTTAAATGAAATAAAAAAGAGGTGCTCTTACTCGAGCGCCTCTCCTTTGTCGTTAAAGAATTCGTTCTGCAGGATGCTGAAATCGGTCTGCTCGACCAGATGCAGCTTGCACTTGTACTTGTGTTTCCACTTGCGGTAATAGGAGTTCCAACCGCGGGTGAGGTAGGCTCCCAGAATGGGACTTACCTTCAGCGTGAGCTCCCTGAGGCCCTTGTCGACGACCAGATATGCAAGCTTGCGCTCAATCTGCTCATCAATTACCACGGTGGAGGCAATCTTGCCGGTGCCGTGGCACAAGGGGCACTTCTCGGTGGTGTTGATCTCCGTCACGGGACGAATCCTCTGGCGGGTGATCTGCATCAGGCCGAATTTGGTGAGGGGAAGCAGATTGTGCTTCGCCCTGTCGGCAGACATCAGCTCCTGCATATACTTGAAGAGGTCATTACGATGCTCCGCGGACTCCATATCGATGAAGTCCACTATCACAATGCCTCCCATATCGCGGAGTCGAAGCTGTCGCGCGATTTCTTCCGCAGCTATCTTGTTGACCTCAAAGGTGTTCTCTTCCTGATCGAGGGTCTTGGCCCGGATGCCGCTGTTGACATCGACCACATTGAGGGCTTCGGTGGTCTCGATGACCAGATAGGCACCCTGCTTGAGCGGCACCACCTTCCCGAACGAGCTCTTGATCTGACGGGTGACCTCAAAATGATCGAATATGGGTTCTTTGCCGTCATAGAGCTTCACTATCTTCTCCTGCTCGGGGGAGATGAGGGATACGTACCTCGCGGTCTCCTCATAGATCTTCACGTCGTTGACATAGATGTTGGAGAACGAGTCATTGAGGAGGTCGCGGATGATGGTGGTGGTCTTGGAATACTCGGTGAAGAGAAGGTTCACGCTCTTGCTGCGCGAAATCTTCTTCCAGGAGTGCTCCCATTTCTCGATCAGGCTCTTGAGCTCCGCGACAAGCACCGCCGCGGTCTTGCCCTCGGCGGCTGTGCGGATTATAGCACCATAGTTCTTGGGAAGGATACTCCCCACAAGTGTCTCAAGCCTGCGTTTTTCCTCCTTGGAGGAAATCTTTTGGGAAACGCTCACCTTCTCTGCGAAGGGGAGCAGTACAATGTTGCGCCCTGCCAACGAAATCTCAGCTGTGAGCCTGGATCCTTTGGTGGAAATCGGTTCCTTGACAATCTGGCAGAGAATCATCTGCCCGACCTTGAGGTGATCTTCAATCCGGCCTTCCTTGGCGAGAGGCTCGCCGACGGAGATGCCCGAGAACAGCTCGCCGGGGTTCCTGTTGGGGTTGGAATCACGGACGAACGTGTCGAACGCGTCGAAATGAAGCCCAAGGTCAAGGTAGTGGATAAACGCCTCCTTGCTGTCTCCGATGTCCACGAAAGCCGCATTCAGGGCGGGAAGAATCTTCTTGACTCTGCCGAGGAAGACATCCCCCACCGTGAAGCTGTGACCCTGACTGGACTCGCGATTGAGTTCAACAAGCCTGTGATTCTCCATCAAGGCTATCCTGACCTCAGAAGACGAGACCTCTACTACAAGATCTTTTTCTACTTTCTGCTCTTCCATTGGGATTTGGTTGGTGTGCTTAAACAAAGAGGCCCGCCGGATCCCCCGTCAGGCCTCTTTCGACTATTTCTTCTTGTGGCGGTTCAGACGCAAACGCTTCTTGCGCTTGTGAGTGGCCATCTTGTGTCTTTTATGCTTCTTTCCGTTTGGCATAATTATGATGATTTGTTAATGATTATTCTCCTTTGACTGCGTCCACGAAGACCTTTGCGGGCTTGAATGCGGGGATATCGTGCGCAGGGATGGTCATTGTAGTCTTGGCGGTGATGTTGCGGGCCGCCTTCTCTGCACGGTGCTTGATGATGAAGCTGCCGAATCCGCGAAGATACACGGGCTCGCCTCCGATCATAGACTTCTTGACTGTCTCCATAAACGCCTCGACAACTGTCTGAACGGCTACTTTCTCGATACCGGTCGCGCTGGCGACCTCGTTTACAATCTCTGCTTTTGTCATAGTACTATAGGAATATTATCAACCCCCTGTTTTTGGGGGACACAAAAATATGCTTAATTTTTCAATAATCAAAATCTTACACCGAGTTTTTGGCAATGGCACAGAGATTGACTATATTAGCTCCCGCATTAATTACTGACAAATTGGCAGAGATGAGACAGAACAAAGAGTATACATTCCCGGCAGGAGCCGAGGTCAGCATAATACCAGTAGTACCCGGAGACGGGGTGATGAAGATTAACGAGGCGGACCTTCCGGAAGCCCTCCCGATACTTGCGCTGCGCAACGTGGTGCTCTTCCCCGGCACCGTCTTCCCCATCACGATTGGGAGAGAGAAGTCCATCCGGCTCATAGAAGACGCCGAGAGAGAGGGATTCCTGATAGGAGCCGTCCCCCAGACAGACGTCAACGTGGAAGACCCCAGACGCGACGACCTGTACGCATACGGCACCGTGGCCAAGATCCTGAAGACCCTCGAGATGCCCGACGGCACCATCACAGCCATCCTGCAGAGTTTCAAGAGGATAGAGGTCAAGGAAATCATCGGCTACGAGCCCTACATCACCGCTCGCGTACGCTACAGGGAAGACCTGCTCCGCGACGAAGACAGCGCAGACATCCGCGCCATCACAGACTCACTCAAGGACAAGGCCACCCAGGTGATACGCAGCTCCAGCATTGCCAGCAAGGAGGCCATAGCCGCCCTCAAGTCGATCGACAGCTTCCCCTTCCTGGTCAACTTCATCGCCACATCGGTGGAGGTCGAGATCATCGAAGACAAGATAGAGCTTCTCCAATACGACGATATGAAGATGCGCTCGATGAAGCTCCTTTCGCTTCTCGACGTGCAGATTGAGCTCATCAAGATCAAGCAGGAGATCAATCAGAAGGTCAAGTCGGAGATAGACCAGCAGCAGAGGGAGTACTACCTCAACAATCAGCTGCGCACAATTCAGGAAGAGCTCGGGATGGACGAAGACGAAGAATTGGACCATTTCCGTTCGCGGGCCGAGGGCAAGAAATGGCCTGAGGCCATAGCGAAGGCGTTCGACAAGGAGCTCGCCAAGCTCCAGAAATACAATCCCAGCTCTCCCGACTACAGCATCCAGTACAACTATCTCGAGTTTATGCTCGATCTCCCCTGGGGAGAGATGTCGGAAGACAATCTCGACCTCAAGCACGCGCAGAAGGTGCTTGACGAAGACCACTACGGGCTCGACACCGTCAAGGAGCGAATCATCGAATACCTCGCCGTGCTCAAGCTCAAGGGCAATATGAAATCTCCCATCCTCTGCCTCTACGGGCCTCCGGGAGTGGGCAAGACGAGCCTCGGCAAGTCCATAGCCAAGTCTCTGGGGCGCAAATACATAAGGATAGCTCTGGGAGGAATGCACGACGAAGCCGAGATCAGAGGCCACCGCAAGACCTACGTGGGAGCCCTCCCGGGCAGGATACTGAACGGCCTGCAGAGGGCCGGCACCTCCAACCCCGTGATTGTGCTGGACGAGATCGACAAGCTCAGCTCCGACTTCAAGGGCGACCCCGCTTCGGCACTTCTCGAAGCGCTCGATCCGGAGCAGAACTCCACGTTTCACGACAACTACCTGGACCTCGACTACGACCTCAGCAACGTCATGTTCATCACCACAGCCAACAGCATCTCCCCCATCCAGCCGGCCCTCCTGGACAGGATGGAGGTGATCAACGTGACGGGCTACCTCGCGGAAGAGAAGCTGGAAATCGCCAAAAAATACCTTGTCCCCAAGCAGCTCCGCGAGCACGGCATAGACAAGAAGAGCCTCAAGATCGGCAAGGAAGCCCTCAAGACCATAATCGACGAATACACTCACGAGAGCGGCGTGCGCAGCCTCGAGAAGCAGATAGCCAAGATTGCCCGCGTCACCGCCAAGAAGATTGCTCTCGAGCAGGAGCGGCCCGCGACGATTGGCAAGGAGCACCTGAAGGAGTATCTCGGGCTGCCGAGCGCCTTCCACGACATCCAGAAGGGCAACGAAGCTCCCGGAGTGGTCACAGGACTCGCCTGGACACAGATGGGAGGAGAGATTCTCTTCGTGGAGAGCTCGGTGAGCGGCGGCAAGGGAGTGATGACGATGACGGGCAACCTGGGCGATGTGATGAAGGAGTCTGCCACCATAGCCTATCAGTACATCAAAGCACACCCGGAGCTGGCCCTGACCGACTCCAAGACCTTCTCCGAGAAGGACATCCACGTCCACGTGCCCGAGGGAGCGACTCCCAAGGACGGCCCTTCGGCGGGCATCACGATGGTCAGCTCGATGGTGTCGGCCCTGCGCGGGCAGGCGGTCAGGAAGGGAATCGCGATGACAGGCGAGATGACCCTGCGCGGAAGAGTGCTTCCCGTCGGCGGCATCAAGGAGAAGATACTTGCGGCCAAGAGAGCCGGCGTGGGCACGATAGTCATATGCGAAGACAACCGCAAGGACATCGAGGACATTAAGGAAATCTACATCAAAGGGCTTGAATTCCACTATGTCAAGACCATAAAGGACGTAATAGACTTCATATTCTGATCACCAATGAGCAGCAGGACAGCACTATTCCCCGGATCGTTCGACCCCTTCACCGCAGGCCACCTCAACATCCTGAAGCGGGCGCTCACGATGTTTGACGAAGTGGTGGTGGCCGCCGGCGTCAATCAGGACAAGAGAGGCTTCTACTCTCCGGAGCAGAAGATAGACATAATCCGGCAGGCAACTTCCGGCCTCAAGGGAGTGAGCATCATCCAGTACGACTGCCTGACAATCGACATCTGCCGGCAGATGGGCATCCGTCACATAGTGCGAGGCGTGAGGAATATGCTTGATTTCGAGAACGAGCGCGCGATAGCCGATGCCAACCGCAGGCTCGCGCCGGATATCGAGACCATCATCATCCCGACCGCACAGGAATTCGCGCACATATCTTCTTCCGCAGTGCGCGACCTCCTGCGGCACAACGGCGACACATCTCTGTTCGAACCCGAAGGGGTCAAGCTTCCTCCCGTCAGATGAGGCTGCGCATCCTTCTCCCCGTGCTGCTTCTGCTCTCCCCTCTCACTCTCGGAGCGCAGGATTTCAGAGGCCTTGACAGCCTTCTGGGCAGGTTTCACGAAGTCCTCGCCCTCGAGAGCGTCGATGTCAAGATAGCCGAGTACGACGGTCTCATCGCCACCTGCGCGGACTCCCTGACGCGAAACCACGTCGCCCTGCAGATTTTCGACCACTACCGCGAGCCGGTGATAATGGGTGATGAGGAAGTGGCAGTGCACATCTTCGACAGATGGTTCGCTTCCGACTCGCTTCCGATGACGGGCGAGATGGAGAAGTTCGAAGCCAGGATGTTTGCCGACTTCAACAGGAGCACCCTGCTTGGCAGGCAGGCCCCGACAGTCGAGCTGCTCGACCCTTCCGGACGCAAGATAGAGATGCCCCGGGCCGGCAGCTGCGCTATACTCTTCTTCTACGACACCTCCTGCGCCAAGTGCCGTCTGGAGGTCAGCGTACTGCCGGCAATCCTCAAGGAGATTGATTATCCGGTCAACTTCTACGCCGTGTACTGCGGCTCGGACAAGAAGAGCTGGAAGAGGTTCCGCCGCAACTTCAAGACTGCCAACAAGAATGTCAAGCTTGTCCATCTGTGGGACCCCGATATGGACAGCGATTATCTCAGGCTCTACGGAGTGATATCCACTCCCAAGATGTATATGACTGAGCCTCAGGGGGTTGTAATAGGGCGCAGGCTCGAGCCCGAGAGTCTTATGCAGCTGATTCCGACCGCAGGCGCTATTCAGGCAGCCTACGGGAAGAGCGCCGCTGGACAATTCTGACAAGAAGCGAGAGCATCATCAGGCCAAAGCACAGGGTGCAGACCCGGCCCGTCACGTCGCCGTACCGGACAAAGGGCGTGACCTCGTCGTTGAGATTGACCTCTCCCTCCAGCACACAAGCCTCCCACCAGGGGGTCTGCGAGACGATGTCTCCTCTCTGGTCTATGAATGCCGAAATGCCGGTGTTGGCACAACGGGCCACGTCGCGGCGAAGCTCGATGGCTCTCAGGCGCGAGTAACTCAGGTGCTGCACATAGCCGGGAGTGTCACCCCACCAGGCGTCGTTGGTAATCACGGTGAGGAATCCGGCCCCGCCCCTGACATACTCCGTGCAGTACTCGCCGTAGACCGACTCGTAACATATCGCGCATCCCAGGATCGTGGAGTCGGACATATGCAGGCAGGTCGGTTTGTCCGAAGGCACGCATCTGCCGCAGACGCCGCCGAGCAGATCATCTATCTTGCCGACCACCCGGGGGAAGGGCATCAGTTCCGTGCCCACGACCAGCTTGCCCTTGTGGCAGATGTCGGTGCGGCCGGAAGCGTCCAGAAGAAGAGCGCTGTTGAACGAATCTATCCAACCCTGTCCGTAGGGACGGGCGTAGTCCGAAGGACGGGAGCGCCTGGGATAAATCTTCCAGCTGGACGCGCCGAAAAGCACGGCGGAAGAATCCCTCTCCTGCAGGAAATCAAGGAACCTGCGCCAGGTGCGTCCCGACTCGACCTCGGAGAGAATCACGTCGGAAGTGAATGTCTCGGGCGCGACAAACAAGTCGGGCGCGAATCCGGCATACTGCGAGAGCAGGACAGAGGTCTGCTCGTCCTGAGTCATCGACTCGAACTTGTGATAGGGGTCGAAATTGGGCTGGCCGAGCAGCACGGTGCGGCTCCCCTTGGAGCGCTCGCCGTGACTCTTATACATCGCGAGCGAAATCGCCGCAGGGGCCAGGATGATTGCGAGTATTCCCGCCGCTGCAGCTGACCTGGCCTTGGAGTTCCACCTCCTCCAGGAGCCGTCCGAGAGGGCGGTCATAAGGCCGAAAACGCCCAGATTCACGAGCCATATCCAGAGCGACCCTCCGAGACTGCCCGTGACGCTGTACCACTGGACCAGACGCGTCGTGCGGGCGAAGGCGTTGCCGAGCGTGAGCCAGGGCCAAGATATCTGAGTGGAGAAATAGAGTCTCTCCCACGCTATCCAGCTCACCATCAGGAAGATGTACGGCAGGGCGCCCTTGAAGTGGCGTCTGCTCAGCCGGAAGAGGGCGAATATTATGGCAGGAAAGGCCGAATTGATGAGTATCGCCGCGACGGCGCCTCCAGCAGTGGCGTTCCAGATCCAGAAGGTGGTAAGAGAGTTCCACAACACGAACGAGGCATAGTACCAGAGGAAGAACCCCGGGACCTTCTCATACGAGGCGAGTCGCTCGGCGCAGAGAAGGGGCACAAATGCGAAAAGCGCGACACATCCCGAGTGTGACACAAGCCAGGGGATGCTCAGCAGCACCGCGCTCAGAGCAAGGAGCAGGGCGATGGTCTTCCTGTCAGAGTTGTTCTTCATCTTCTGCAGGCATATTTGACGCATATCTGCGCCACCGGTCAAGCAGCGCAGTCATATCTTCAGGAAGAGACGAATCGAACTGCATCCATTTGCGCGTCCGGGGGTGCTCGAAGCCGAGGGTCTTGGCGTGAAGAGCCTGACGCGGGCACAATTCGAAGCAATTGCGGATGAACTGCTTGTATTTGGAATAAATTGTCCCCTTGCGTATCTCGGAGCCCCCGTAGCGCTCGTCGTTGAAGAGGGGGTGTCCGATGGATGCCATATGCACCCTTATCTGATGGGTGCGGCCGGTCTCGAGACGACATTCGACATATGTCACATAGCCGAAGCGCTCCAGCACGCGGTAGTGCGTGACGGCGTGCTTGCCCTGCTCGGGGTCGCTGCAGATACGGTAGCGGAGCCTGTCGCCAGGGTCGCGGCCGATGTTGGCGTCGATCGTGCCTTCGTCTTCCTTGATGTCTCCCCACACCACAGCGCGGTAGCGCCTCTCGACCGAATGCACAAGGAACTGCCTGGCGAGGCGGAGCTGCGCTTCTTCATTCTTGGCGACAAGCAGCAGCCCGCTCGTGTCCTTGTCAATCCTGTGCACGAGTATCCCCATCCTGTCATCTTCGGCGTCAGGGCCCTGCGAAATCCCCAGATAATGGGCGAGAGCATTGAGAAGAGTGCCGTCGAAGTTGCCGTGACCGGGGTGCACGCACATCCCGGCTCTCTTGTTGACCACAAGCACGTCGTCGTCTTCGTAGACTATGTCGAGGGGGATGTCCTGGGGGATTATCTCCAGGCCGCGACGCCTGTAGGGCATCACGAAGCGGATGACATCTCCGGGTCGGACTATGTAGTTGGCCTTGACGGTCTTGTCGCCGACCTGCACGAAGCCTTCCTTGATGCCCATCTGGATGCGGTGGCGGGATGTGTCCTCCATATGGGAGGCCATATAGCTGTCAATCCTGAGCGGCGCCTGACCGGCGTCGACAACGAGCCTGAAATGCTCGTACATCTCCTGCTCCAGTTCTTCTGCCATTATTCGAGCTTGAGATAGATGCTGACTTCTGCGCCATAAGAGAGCGGAAGACCCTCGGCAACCGGCACCTGCTTGTAGACTACGGCATTGAGGGAGTCGTTGTAGGTCTTGACATCCTTGTCGAAGACCACCTTCCCGACGTTGAGCGAATTGTCGAGCACGACATCCACTGCCCTGAGATACCTGAGTCCGGTCACGTCAGGGGCATATGTGCACTCGTCTTCGCTGTCGAGACCGAGCACGAGGTCGATTCTGGAGCCGCTCTCCAGCATAGTGCCGGGACGGATCTCACGGTTGTTGTAGAGCTGTCGGAGCACATTGTTGGTGGCTATGTCTTCCACATAGGTCAGTCTCCCCAGCTGCAGGCCCTTGGAAGCGAGCTCTGCCCTGGCCTGCCTCATCGAGAACCCGACGAGGGACGGCATAGAGACCTTCTTGGCGTTCATGGCATTGGTGGTCAGCAGGACCCTGCGTCCTTCCTTGACCCTTGTGCCCGGCTTGGGATTCTGGGTGAAGACCACGCCCCTTCTCATCTGGCGGACATAGACCGAATCGACCACTTCCACCCTTATGCCTGTCTTGAGGGCTTCGTAGCTGGCCTCACGAAGGGTCAGGTTGGTAAAATCAGGCACGGCGACGGTCTTGCCGTGCTGAGTCAGTATGCCAAGCACGATGTTCACCACCAGCACGATCCCGGCGACGAACGCCACAGCCAGAAGAAGGTTCCTGACTATCCAGTTGCTTAAAATTTTCTTTCCGTCCATATCTCTACAGCATTGTTATCCCCTTGACAAGAAGAGCCAAGCCCAACAAAATTACAATAATTCCGGCAATAATGTTGACAAGTCTGATTTTTTGGATGCTGATTGCGCTTCCGATTCGTGCCGAGACCGCGCTGAAGCACATCCACCAGGTCACTGACCCGAGCGCGACGCACGGGACAATGCACCAGACGGGAGCCGGTGTGCAGTCCATCTTGAAGAGGGCCACAAGGCCCAGCATCACGGCAAGAGCTCCCGGATTGGCCAGGGCACATCCCATACACTGAAGGGTATTGCCTGCGCTGACACTCTCTTTATGCCCTGCCTCTATCTTCTTGCGGAGCATATTGGCCCCGACAAGGCACACCACGACGCCTCCCGCGATTAGAATGGCGCAAGTGTGGGCATCGATAAAAGAGCGCGCCGCCGCGACGGCAAACATTGCGAGGGTGGCATATGTCGTATCGACCACTGTGGCTCCAAGTCCTGTCGCGAACCCGACCTTGCGCCCTCCCGTGACGGACTTCTGCAAAACAAGAATCGCGACCGGCCCTATGGGGGCCGATGCGCAGATTCCTATAGTGAATGCTTTGAGAAGCTCCGTTATCATACTATCTCATCGGAGGAGGGCCGCCGGGACCGCCGGGACCGCGCATCTTGGATCTGTCCATCGTGCCGAAGCGCCAGGTCAGAGACACTATGATGTAGCGCCCAAGAGTATTGTTGACGGCCTCCATATGGTAGTTGGCGGAGTCGGTGACCGTGAGGTTCTTGCTCTGGCCGAGGATGTCATAGCCCTTGACTGCCAGGGTCACCTTGTTCTTGAAGAGGAGTTTCTGAATCTCGGCATCAAGGACATACTCGTCAGGCTGGTCGGTGGTGTAGCCGCGATACCAGTTGTAGTTGAAGTCAGACTTCAGCGTAAGTCCGGGCCCTTCCCAGGTCCAGTTGACGGAGGCGCGCATCTGATTGTTCCAGGTGGTCGTGTTGTCGGCGACGGTGGAGATGGAGTACCACGAATGATTCATACGGGTGCGACCGCTCACCGACAGCTCCAGATCGTCGCTGCGGTAGGTCAGGCGCAGACGCTCGGTCACGCCGACGGTAGTGGTCTTGTTTTCGGTAAACGTGAGCTTGCCGTCGTTGTAGTCTTGCAGGAAGAGGTCATAGTCGAGGTCGTTGTCTTCGAGAAGATATTTCTCGGTGGGGATATCCTTGCCGACATATGAGGAAGACATCGAGAAGCTGCCTCTCGTCATATTGGAGATGGAGAAATTGGACCTGGCTATCGGGAAATTGCCGAAGAAGTTGATATTGGCGCTTCCCGACGAAGGACCGTTGAACGGCATCGAATACTGAGTGCCTCCGTTGTACCAGATGGAGCTCACGATAGGAGTCATCACATAAGAGCCGTCGAAGCGCACATTCATCGATGTGAATTTCTCCTTGTTGTTGTAGCGGTAGTCTCCACGCAGGGTATGGGTGAAATTGGGACGGAGCGAGGGGTTACCGAACGAGATGTTGAGAGGGTCGGTGTTGTCGGGGATAGGAATCAACTGCGAGACTGACGGCTGGTTGGATGCGCCTCGGTAGAAGAGCCTCAGAGACGAATTGTCGTTCATCTCCCACCAAATCATAGCCTTCGGGGCGAAATTCCACACGTTCATCGTGATGGAGGTGTCCCTGAGCGCGCGCTTCGTGTCGTTGACGGTCTTGGTCGGCTTGGCGGCAAATCCCACCTGGAAGTGCGACTTCGACGTCTGGTAGAGGAGCGTGAGCCCCAGTTCCTGCTCCACGAAGGTGTTGACTATCTTGTTGGTGTACGCGTCGACAAGGGCCATATTGTTGTCCTTGTCGTACGTCATCTTGTCGGAACTGTTACGGTTCCACTTGTACATATATTCGGCCTCGATGAACAACTTGTCGCTCAGGGGCTCCGTGTAGCGGAGGTCGTTGAGCAGCGTGGTCGCCTTCTGATTGTTCTCAAAATACTGATTGACAGAGGTCAAAGAAGCGGTGCCGTCATCATTGTAAGTGGTGGAGCCGTTGTTGTTGATGCCCGCAAGGTCGTTGTTGGAGAAGTTGTAGCGCAGCATATAGGTCAAAGTGCGTCCCGGGGCGCCCAACTTCTGGCGCAGCATCAGGAAGCCGCTTGCAGTGACGTTCTTGTTCTCGCCGTTGTTGCGCGTGTAGGCGTCGCTGATACGCTGCGAGAAGTCGTTGCGGTAGGTGGTGTCGTTGCTGTTCTCGAAATAGTTGCCTCCTCCGAAGTTGATACGGGGCTCAAACAGGATGGAGGTGTTGTCGGAGAACTTGTGCTCGAGTCTGATTCCGAAGCGATGGCCGCTCGACACAGTGTTGCTCAGACCGCCGGACTGATAGAGGAGGTCGTTGCCCTCACCCTCCTGATAGACTCTCTTGGAGCTGCTCTCGGTGACGTCCTTGGAGGTGTAGTTGTACAGATAGTTGGCTCCGAGGTCCATCTTGTCGTCGAAGAGGTCCCACGCGCCGTTGACGCCGCCCATGTAAGAGGTGGTGATGCCGTTGCCGCTGCCCCAGCCTCCCTGGCCGCGTCCCATTCCGCCTCCGCCGCCGCGCATACCCTGCATCATCGAGCCCGCGAGGTCGTTGAATCCGCGGTTGTTGGTGTTGTTGCCGTTGAGTATGACACTGAGCTGGGTCTTGTCGGTAAACTTGCCTATGAATCCGGCGCCCTGGAAACGGGTGTCACCCGAGACATCGCTGGAGGGGATGTCGTGGCCGCCGCCACCCATCACGTTGCCGAAGAATCCCTTCATCATACCGGGCTTGATGCTGAGGTCAATCACGGTCTCGGTCTCGCCGTCGTCGATGCCGGTAAACTCGGACTGCTCGGACTTCTTGTCGATGACCTTGAGCTTGTCGACAATCTTGGCGGGGATGTTCTTCGAGGCGAGCTGAGGGTCGTCGAGAAAGAAGGTCTTGCCGTCAATCGTAATCTTGCTGATGGTCTCGCCGTTGGCGGTGATGGAACCGTCTTCGGAGACTTCCACTCCGGGGAGCTTCTTCAGAAGGTCCTCCAGGACATCATTGTCGGTGGTCTTGAAGGAGCTGGCGTTGTACTCGATGGTGTCCTTCTTGATTATGATCGGGTTGCCGGTGGCGGAGACCTTGGCGGCCTGAAGCTGCTCGGCGTCGGGAATCATCTCCAGCTTGCCGAGGTCGAGAGTCGCGCCGGAGACAGTAATCTCCCGAGTCAGGGGCTTGTAGCCGAGAATCTCGGCCTTGATGGTATAGCTGCCCTTCTTGACTCCGGCGATGTTGACCGCGCCGTCGTCGGAGCTGAGCACATAACTGCTCGCCTTGGCGGCGCCTTGCTTTGTCAGGGACACCGTGGCGAAGCTGACCGGCTCACCGGTGGCCGAATCCAGGAGCACGGCCTTGATGCTGCTCTGCGCATACGAATTCAAGCCGCAGATCAGGGCCATAAGGACAGAAAGTATCTTCGTAATGTTTCTCATAACTCGAATTGGACGCAGACCCGGGTCGGAGGTTTATTTGACTCTGTCAGGATTGGCCTGCACGAATTTCTCCCAGGATGTTGCAGCCCGGGTGCTGCTCAATGGACTTGTAAGCTGGTAGTAATGACACATGGCGAGCGCGAGCGCGTCTGTGGCATCCAGATGATCTGCAACAATATCTATGCCCAAAGTCTTCTCCACGATGAGGGCGACCTGCTCCTTGGAGGCGGCGCCGTTGCCGCAGATGGCCATCTTGGCCTTGCGGGGAGCATATTCGTAGACCGGTATGTCGCGGGATATGGCCGCAATCATCGCAGCGCCCTGGGCCCTGCCCAGCTTGAATATGACCTGGGCGTTGCGGGCATAGAAGGGAGACTCGATTGCCAGATCGTCGGGATGATGGATGTCGCACAGGGCCCCGACCTTCTCGAATATTATTCCCAACTTCTGATAGGGATCGGGCATCTTGCGAAGGTCCAGCACACCCATATCCACGAACTGGGGCTTGCCGTCAGTCATTACGCGAACGACCCCGTAGCCAAGAAGGTTGGTTCCGGGATCGATGCCGAGTATGGTCCTGGTGTCAGTCAATCTTGTCGAAGCCTGTGTACGGACGGAGGACTTCGGGGATTATGATGCCATCGGGGGTCTGGTTGTCCTCAAGCAGAGCGGCGACAACGCGGGGCAGGGCGAGCGAAGAGCCGTTGAGCGTGTGGGCGAGCCGGGTCTTGCCGTCCTCGTCGCGGTAGCGCAGGTGCAGACGGTTGGCCTGATAGGTCTCGAAGTTGGAGACAGAGCTTATCTCGAGCCAACGGCCCTGAGCGGCGCTCCAGAGCTCGAAGTCATAGGTGATGGCGGAAGTGAATGACATATCGCCGCCGCACAGACGGAGTATCCTGTACTTCAGGCCGAGCTTATTTACGATATCCTCCACGTGGGCCACCATATCGTCGAGAGCCTTGTAGCTGTCTTCGGGCCTCTCAACCCTCACGATTTCCACCTTGTCGAACTGATGCAGACGGTTCAGGCCTCTGACGTCCTTGCCGTACGAGCCGGCCTCACGGCGGAAGCAGGGAGTGTAGGCCGTCAGACGCTGCGGAATCTCGTCCTGACCGAGGATCACGTCGCGAAAGATGTTGGTGACGGGGACCTCGGCGGTAGGGACCATATAGAAATCGTCGACGGTGGCGTGATACATCTGGCCCTCCTTGTCGGGAAGCTGACCCGTGCCGAATCCGGAGTCTTTGTTGACCATCACGGGAGGCTCGACCTCGGTATAGCCGTCGGCAGTGTTGCAGTCGAGGAAGAAATTGATCAGAGCCCTCTGGAGCTTCGCGCCCTTGCCTTTGTAGACGGGGAATCCGGCGCCGGTGATCTTGACCCCGAGGTCGAAGTCGATTATGTCGTACTTGCGGGCAAGCTCCCAGTGAGGGAGAGCGCCCTCGGGGAGAACAACCTCCGGACCGCCCATCTTGACCACTTCGTTGTCCTCGGCGCCCTTGCCGCTCTTCACCAGGTCGCAGGGGATATTGGGCATAAGGACAATGCTGGATTCAAGCTCTCTGGCGGCTTCGTCCATCGAGGCGAGGAGCTCGGCCGACCTGGCCTTGAGGGCGGCGACAGCTTGCTTGGCGGCCTCGGCCTCGGCCTTGAGACCCTGCTTCATAAGCGAGCCTATCTCAGCGGCCTTCTGCTTCTGCTGGGCGAGCAGAGCGTCGCTCTCGGTCTGGAGGGCGCGACGGCGGCTGTCCAGCTCGAGTACCTTCTCCACTATGGGAGCGGCGTCGAAATTTTTGATTTTGAGTTTGGAGACGACCATCTCGGGGTCGTCGCGGAGCATTTTGAGTGTCAACATAATCTTTTGAAGCAAAAAGGGCCTACACCTCAATCTCGAAGTGCAGGCCCGAATCCAGTCTGTAAACCTTCGGGATTAGTTCTCGAAAGGAACTACAGAGACATATGACTTGTTCTCTCTCTTGCGGGTGAACTTGACTGTGCCGTCGATGAGGGCATAGAGGGTGTGGTCACGGCCCATACCGACATTGAGGTCGGGGTTGTGGACAGTACCTCTCTGGCGGACGATGATATTGCCGGCCTTCACGACCTCGCCGCCGAATTTCTTGAGTCCGAGACGCTTGCTCTGTGACTCACGACCGTTCTTGGAACTTGATTGACCTTTCTTGTGTGCCATAATCTTCTAGCCTTTAAGCGATTGAGTTGATTTTGACCTTGGTAAGGAGCTGACGGTGACCGTTGCACTTCTGGAAGCCCTTGCGGCGGATCTTCTTGAAGACAAGGATCTTGTCTGCGCGGCACTCGTCGTCGATGACGGTAGCCTTCACCACTGCGCCCTCAACATAGGGAGCGCCGACCTTGACATCTCCCTCGTTGTCGAGAAGGAGGACCTTTGCGAACTCGACGTCGGTGCCCTTTGACTCAGGGAGCCTCTGCACGAAGATTTCGCTGCCAGCCTCTACTTTGAACTGCTGGCCTGCAATGTCTACGATTGCGTACATTTCAATAAAAACTTTAAAAGTTTCGACCGTAAGCGTCTGCAACTCCGTGCAGCTCTTTGCCGGGCTTATCGGCCATCAAATATTTTGGGACTGCAAAGATAGAAATAATTCTGAATCCGGCAAAAAATTTTCACTTCTCCCGCACAGAAAATTCACATCCGCAGAAAGTCTGGTTGTAGAAAGACTGCTCGCGGATGATCTCGCCGCGCCGGGGTTGGAGCCCTCCCTTGCGCCAGTTCACGTCCCAGAAAACGACGGGAAGCCCCTCGCAGGCCTTCTGACCCGCCTCCGAGACCTGCTCCAGACTCTTCCAGCGGGAAGACGCAAGCGTCGTGGTCAGGCAGTCGCAGCCATTCGAAGCAGCCCAGAGGGCGGCGCGAGAGAGTCTGAAGCGGAAGCACTCAGCGCACCTGGAGCCCCTCTCAGGCTCCTTCTCGAGGCCACTGACCGCCTCAAGCCAGGCGGAGTGGTCATAATCGTCATCTATCACCTCCAGGCCAAAGAGCCCGGCATAACGCAGGAGCTCGCTCCTGCGAAGTTCATATTCTCCTTTATCGTATATATTGGAGTTGCTCCAGAAGATTACAGGCCTTATCCCGTCGCGGACGAGCCTCTCCACGATGGCCCCGGAGCAGGGCGCGCAGCACGAGTGGAGCAGCAGGCGCGAGCAGCCTTGAGGGAGAGTCAAAGGAGAATCCACCTACCTCGCTACCGGCTCCGAGCGCCGGCTATCTTGTTGACAATAAGGGACACGGCGCCGTCGCCTGTGACATTGCAGGCTGTGCCGAAGCTGTCGAGAGCGACATAGAGAGCGATCATCAGCCCCTGGACATTGGCGTCAAATCCTAGCATAGAGCCGAGAAGCCCGAGAGCCGCCATTATCGCGCCGCCGGGGATGCCCGGGGCGGCGACCATCGTTATGGCAAGCATCGCGATGAATCCGAAAAAGATGCCCAGGTTGTGAGGCAGACCGATACTCAGGCACATCGCATAGGCGCAGGCAGTAATCTGGAGCATACTGCCGCTCATATGGATGGTGGCGCAGAGGGGCACCGTGAAGTCTGCCACGTCTTCCTTCACGCCGGCCTTCTTGGCGCAGGAGAGAGTGACCGGGATGGTGGCCGCGCTGGACTGCGTGCCGAGCGCCGTGACATAGGCGGGGAGCATCGTGAGCAGCGAACGGAACGGATTCTTGCCCGACACGGCTCCGGCAATGCAGAACTGCAGAGTCAGGACAACTATCTGCATCAGGACAATCAGGGCGATAATCTTGATGAACATCCCGAGCACGGGAGCCACATTGCCCTCCTTGCCCATCTTGAGGAATATGCCGAATATGAAAACGGGAAGGCACGGCACAATCGCCTTGTTGACGGTCAGGAAGACAAGCTCGCGGAAGTCGAGCACGACACTCCTCAGGGCCTGGCTCTCCATCGCGGCGAGCGCGAGACCCAGCACGAACGCAAGCACCAGAGCCGTCGTCACGCTAATGAAGGCAGGCATCTCGATTGTGAAGTACGGAGCTATCGGGGAGCTCATATCCACCTGGCCCAGAGCCCTGGCCGAATTGCCCAGGAGGAACGGGTAGGTGAACTTGCAGGTGAAGTAAGAGAACGCACCGGCAAGGACGGTGGAGACATATGCGATGACGAAGGTGATTAGCAGAAGCCTGCCGGCTCCCCTTCCCAATTCGGCGATACCCGGAGCCACAAGACCAAGGATGAGCAGAGGGATGAACATCGAGAGGAAGTTGCTGAAAATGCCGTTGAACGTCACGAAAATCCTTACGGCCCACAGGGGGAAGAACCGCGAGCAGACGATGCCCAGCGCAATGGCGACGAGGATTCGCAGCAGAAGGGAGTCGGTTAGTTTTTTCTTCATCACAGTTGCAAATATAAAAATTAGGGTGGATTTGTCAAACACAATGAGTATTTTTGCCGTATGAGACCTTTTTCACGACTCAGACTTGTCAGGATAATACTGGCCTGCGCATCGCTATGCGCGTTCACGCTTATGTTTGCGGGAGTGTGCGGAGAGCGGTTCTCCTTCCTTGCTTCCCTGCAGTTCGTCCCCGCAGTGCTTCGCGCCGCAGGGGAAGCCTTCCTCTGGAACGGAGTGCTGGTGAGCGCCCTGGTGCTGGTGACCCTTCTCTTCGGGCGGGTGTACTGCTCCGTCCTGTGCCCTCTCGGGATATGGCAGGACGCCGTCATCAGAGCGCGGAGGAGCGTGCAGAAGCGTCACAAGTTCCGCTATCACAAGAGCCTGAGCGCTTTGAGATACAGCATCTGCGCTCTCTTCTGGCTGTGCGCCGCCGCAGGGTGGCAAGTCGCAGTGGCAGTGATCGAGCCCTACAGCGCCTACGGAAGGATTGTCCGGAGCGTGATGGGGCAGAACGGCGGATGGGTTCTGGCAATATCGCTGCTGACTCTGGGCATCGTGTCGGCGCTCGCGTGGCTATGCGGACGGGAATGGTGCTCGGGCATCTGTCCTGTCGGCACCACCCTGGGGCTCTTCGCGAAGGCTGCCCCGATGCGCATCAGGGTGGACGAAGAAGCCTGCGCGGGCTGCGGTCTGTGCTCGGCCGCCTGCAAGGCTTCGGCCATCGATCCCGAGACCCGCAAGGTCGACGCGAGCCGTTGCGTGGTCTGCCTTGACTGTCTGGACTCCTGCCGTCACGGCGCGCTCAGATACGGCCGCAGCCGAAAACAGGCACTCTGACACATCCGGCATCTCAGACAAATCACCGACCATCTTGAGAGGATGACCGTATCTACAAATATATGAGTAAAGCCACAATTCTTATCTTCGGATTGATGCTTTCAGCTCTGGTGCATTGCAACTCGGAAGGTGGTGCGCCGTTCTACGTCTCCGAGGGTCTGTATGACCAGAGCGACACCTCTGCTCTCGGCCTCCGGCGGGTGAGGGGAGCCGAGACGTTCACCATATTCAGACCTTCCGCGGGCAGTGACCATTTCAGCCACGGAGCGGTCCTCACTTCGTTCAAGGGGAGGCTGTACTGCATGTGGCAAAGCTCCGCCGAAGACGAAGACACCCCCGACACCTGGACGGCCTACAGCTACAGCTCAGACGGCGGGAAGACCTGGGCGGAGCCGATGGTCCTGTGCCCGTCGCCGGGAGGGGATGCCTATGCCACATCCGGAGGCTGGCACGCGAGTGCTGAGAAACTGATTGCGTACATCAACGTGTTCACCTCGAGGAACTCGGAAGGACACGTCCTCTATCTGAGCAGCGACGACGGCGAGCACTGGAGCGCCGCCCGGGATCTTCTGATGGCAGACGGAAGCAGGATGGACGCCATCATCGAGCAGGATATACACGTGCTTCCGACCGGAAGGCTCCTTACCGCCGCGCACCGCACTCCAGGGATGTCCGTCTGCCCGGTCTATACGGACGACCCCGCCGGGGTGTCCGGATGGCAATACGCCTCCTTCAACTGCACGCAACTGAAGAAGTCCTCCCGTGAGTTGGAGCCGAGTCTATATCTTAAAAGAGACGGCAGCATCGTGATGATGTTCCGCGACCAGAGCAGCTCGTACCGCAAGCTTGCGGCCGTAAGTCGGGACGGCGGGAAGAGCTGGACCGATGCAGTGCTCACGGATGTTCCGGACTCAAGGTCCAAGCAGAGTGCGGGCAACCTACCGGACGGGACGGCCTTCTTCGTAAGCAACCCCGTCTCTTGCCGCAACCGCTACCCGCTTGTGCTGACTCTGAGTGACGACGGCACTTGCTTCGACAGGGCCTTCCTGCTCCGGGCCGGAGACGAGATTCCCCCGGCCAGATATGGAGTAAAGCGCCGTCCAAGCTACTCCTACCCCAAATCCCTCGTCAGCGGCGGATATCTTTACGTCGCTTATGCCGTGAACAAGCAGGATGTCGAGTGTGTCAGACTGACTCTCGACAATCTTCAGAAGCCCCTTCCGCTCACACCTTGACCTTGAAGATGGCCTTGTGTATGGTCCCTTCTCCGATGAGGGGAGCGTGGGCAGTGTCGGGGTCGAAAGTAATCGGCTGACCTTTGTCGACGGTTATGGTCTGATAGTTCTTGTCCGAGAAGAACTGGATGTCCTTGACGCTGTCGAACGGGCCTTCCGCTCCTTCGGCCTCGCCGCGGGGTTTGACTCCGTAGCTCTCAGCTTTGGAGAGTGGTACCTGAATGTCGATGTAGGCATTGTGCACCTCGAGCCTCGCGTCTCCGGGAGCCTTCAAGGCGCTGTCGACTATGTTTACGAACAGGTTGTCTCCGTCCAGGACGTGCTTACCGTTCTCCAAAGCGTTTAAATCGGTTTCTGCAATGAAGGAGAGCGCCCTGCGATAGTTTTTGTTGTTTGTCAGGTCCATAATTGTTGTTTTGGTTCAGGCTAATATACGAATTTTACGGCACAATTGCGGAGCTCCTGACTTCAATGTTTGTATAAAGTTTTCAAAATACGTAAACAAGGCGCCGGGCGTTCCGGAGGCCTTCGGCCGACCAGGGGGAGCTTAGGGGGTCCGCCCCCTTTTTTCAGTGCGGATGGTGGGACTCGAACCCACACGCCGGAGGCACCAGATCCTAAGTCTGGCTTGTCTACCAATTTCAACACACCCGCAGACAACAACGCAGGGCCACAGTCACAGGCCCTGCGCGTATTATTGTAAAAGTTCAGGACTCTTACTGCTCATCAAGCAGACGCAGATGCTGCACATAGACGGCCTTCTGCATAGCCTTGCGCTTGATCACTGAAGGCTTCTCGAAATTCTTGCGGGCGCGCATCTCGCGGACAGCGCCAGTCTTCTCGAACTTTCTCTTGAATTTCTTAAGAGCACGCTCAATGTTCTCACCTTCTTTAACCGGTACGATAATCATGCTTTAATCACCCCCTTTTTCTAATGGACGGCAAAGGTAGTGAACAAATTTCACTTTTCAAAGTAAAATTGCCTCACCCAATACTCAAAAAGAGGATCAAGGACGTGAGGAGCGTCATTGTCGTCAAAAAACAGGATTTCCTTCTTGCAGAGAGCGTCCTTGAGGCGTCTGACATTGGCCGAGGAACTGAGGTTGTATCGGGAGATCACCTCCGAACTGCTGAACTTCGTATGACCGTCGAGAACGGCCTTCAGAAAGCATATCTGGAACGTCGTCAGGTCATCCATCACGGCGCGGAAACGCGGTTCGTGGACAGAAATCAGCGTCTTTAGCGCCGAAAGCAGAAGAGGCTCCATAATATATCCTCTGGAAAGAGAGTCAGCGACAGCGCATAAATGATTGAAATACCACATATTGCCCCTGAACAGCGCGGCGGCTCCCAGCAATGTGTCGCGGTCGCACACCTTGCCGCTCGAGAGGAATCCCTTCACGGCATAGTCGGCCTCTTCCTTGGCGTCAATCCCGGAGAGAGGGACTCTCGAGACCAGACGCTGGAACCTCCCGTGACGGCGGAAGATATCGTCCATCGCATTGACGCAGGAGCCAATCAGCACAAACGGGCAGAGCGACCGCCCGGCATACTCCCTCATCACGCCCGCAAGGATGGAGCACAGAGACTCTCCGCCTCCTGTCTTCATCACATTCTGGAATTCGTCGATAACAAAAACGAGTCGCTCTCCCGTCGAAGAAGAGAGCTCCTCCGCCATCACGAACACGGCACGCACGTCGGCTTCATCAACATCCCAGTTAAGCGACAAAATCCTGCCGCTCGAAGCATACACTTCCCTGTCGAACACATAATGTGTCCCGCCAAGATATCTGCCGGCAATTGACTCATACTCATCGGGAGTGGCGGCGCAGCAGCGGAGAACGGCGTCGCCGGCCTTGAGAGCGAAGTCCGCCACGCCTCGAACGCTCATCAGCGAGAGTTCGCAGCATCTGAATCTGTTCCCTCCGGTCTTCAAGCTGTGGAGCGCCTGCTGGACAAGAGACGTCTTGCCGCTTTTAGGCGGTTCATAAATCACGACATTCTCTCCCTGAAGAAGAAGATTCGAGAGGATTGTCACATCGGAACTTCTGCCGACGAAGTCCTTGCCGGTGACATAAGAATCATATATAAAAGCGGAATCCATATCAGATTAAGGCAGCACAACTGCGTCTACGGGGCAATCCCATTCGTCACACGGGAGAGCGTCAAACATCTGGAAAGAGAACGAAGGGGCAACCTTCGGGCAATGGAGCAGAGGAATCAGCCGGTCATAGTAGCCTCCTCCGCGCCCAAGCCGCATAAATCCTCCCGACTGCATCCGGGCGAATGCGACTCCGGGGATGATGGCAAAATCTATCTCGCCCGCCGGAATCGCGGTCCAGTCGCAGTCGGCGAGTATCACAGTCTTGCCGCTGCAGTCCAGAAGGGTCACGTCGACCTCCCCCTTCAGGGGAGTATAGCTGAGCACGATCCGGGCCGAGCGGAATTCGGGCATTGACTCAATCTTGCGGCAGATCAGAGCGGAGTCGAGTCCGAGCCTCCCGGCTTCTTCCCGCACAAGACGACGCCTTGTCTCCTTGATCTGGTCGCGTATCTGGGACTTGTTCATTTTTTCAGTTTGTCAATGAGGCTATCTATCCTCTTGTTCTCGTTGAGAACCTCATACTCGCGAAGCAGACTCCCGAGGTCGATCACATTCTCCGACAGAGCCTCCTCGACCTCCTCGTCGAGCTCTTCCTGAGCGAGAGAGGCGGCCAGGTCGTAGCTCATCTCATCGTGCCTGGACAGCTCCTCGCCATCTGAGGGATCGATGTCGAGAGCTTCGTCAGAGGACGGATCAGGGCGCCGGCGCGCAGCCTTGCGGGCATTGTCCACACCACGGCGGTAGACGTCGCGGATACTCTGGACCAGATTGAGCTGAATCGATTCGAGCTGCTGCGTGTAGACCGGGACCCGCCCCTGCCGGTACTTCGCGAATCCGAGCGAGAAACGCCAGTTGTCGGGGTATCCGTAGATATTGATGCCGAAGGGTATCAGGAACGGGGATTTCATCACGGAGATATGATAGTTCATACGCCCATCAAGCCCCTGCTCACCTCGAAGGGCGAGTTTGTAGCGGTCTACCGCAAGCTCGAACGGGAAGACTTCCAGCTTGCTGTCGTGCACCACTGCATCGACAGAGAGGTCTTCGATATGGCCGATATTCTTGTCGCGGAAGAGAAGGAGCCTTGTGATGCGCTTGAGGCTGCCCGCGTCACGGATATACAGGTCGGAGCCGCCGATGCGAAGGATGGCATCGAGCGAGGGCATCTGCACATTCATCAAGCTGTCGATGCGGGCAGTGGCCGACAAGTCGAGAGCGAGGTTTCCCTCGAACGACTTGAGGGCAGGCATCATATCATCCACTGCGGGGAGCATATGGATGATATCCGAGGCCGACACGTTCCTCAACTTGAGGCCGAGCCCCGCAGAGATGTCGGACTTGCTCCTGGTCGAGTAGAAGGCATCGAGAGCGGCCTGACCAAGATTTGTCGATGCCGAAGCGTCCGCGACCTGAAGAGTCCTGCCCTTCATCTTGATGAGGGTCGAGAAGTCCCGGATGCGGATGTCCGAATAGATCACCCTGTCGGCCCTGATGCGAACGGAAGCGTCGATATTGCCCGGCACTATTATGAGCGGCAGGGACGTGCCTGCGACATCCGTACCGGCGATTGAGTCCAGCACGAACGAGCCTTCGTCTTCGGAGAGAGAATCCAGAGGAGCGCTGTCCTTGCCGTGCTGGAGAGCAAGCAGGATCTCATTGACGTTGAGTCGGCTCGACCTGATGCCAAGCCCCGCTTCAAGTACGCCCTTCCCGCGAAGTGCCCGCCCGACGCCCCGGACACTTCCGTTGGCAGACAGGTCGGACCTGCCCACGCGCAGCTTCAAGGTGTCGAGATTGATTTCGTTGCCCGTGAATCTTGCCTTCACGGCGGAGAGGCTCGTGCGGAGCGGAATGGCGGGAGTGGAGAAGAACCCTCTCCCTGCGCTTACCGACCCTGCCGGCTCCCAATCCCTGAGATATGCCAATATGGTCGAATCCACGCCGAAATCGATATCGGCATATGAGAGTTCATCCTCCGGACGGCCCTGAGGCAGGCTGTCAAGGTGATGGCGAGGAGCGCGGCGCGAGCGGGTCTTCTTGTGAATCGATGCTCCGAGATCGACATCGGACAGGCCGACGCGGTTCTCACCCTTCCGGAAGAAAATCCTGTCAGAGCTGACCGTCACATCAAGGCCGTCGGAGCCTGAGACAAACTGCAGCTCCGGCCTCCGGACCACAGCGAGCAAGGTATCCGACGCCATCTTCAGGAAGAGGCTGTCGGAGCGGAGCGTGCCGCCGACCTTGGCCTGCCTGAACTTGCCGTCCAGTATCTCGGACAGGAAGGCGCCGGCATCAAGGCTGACATCCAGGGAGCCGCGGGCATCGATATCGAAGCTCCTGGGGGCATATCCGAGCAGGGAGTCGAGAGCGAGATGGCTGACAAGACCAATGTCGAAATGGGGGTCGTCGCCGGTCAAGTCCGAGGCGCTGCAGCTGGCGCCAATCGACGAACCCGGAGCGCGCAGGCTTAGAGACGGGACGCTCACCGTCATCACGCCGTCATCGTCGACATAACCGGCGCTCAGTTCAAGCCCCAGAGGGACCCCCGGAGCCTCGATAATCCCGGGGACAGACAGAAGACCGGACAAAGAGGCGTCTGCCGATATGGAGCGGGACAGGATATAAGTCCACGGATTGGACGAGAGCTCGAGATGATCGAGGTCGGCGGAAACGACTTCCGGGAGCTCGAAGCGAATGCTGTCGGCCGTAACCCTTACGGTCGGGAAATCCCTGATGAAGGAGATGTGCAGACGCGAGACAGTCAGGCTGCCGCCCGACGCTTCAGAGGCGGCCTCGCATACCTTGCGTGAGACTGCACTCAGATTGACCGCAATCTGGAGAGCGCCCACCAGAAGGATGAGCGCCCCTAAAATAATAGCAATTACCTTTCCTAAGGTCTTCATCAAAGACCGAGGGTCTTGAAGAAGTCGTTGCCCTTGTCATCAACGAGGATGAATGCCGGGAAGTCCACCACATCAATCTTCCAGATGGCTTCCATCCCGAGCTCAGGGTATTCGACGCATTCGATGCTCTTGATGTTCTCCTGGGCGAGGATGGCGGCGGGGCCGCCGATAGAGCCGAGATAGAACCCTCCGTGCTTGCGACAGGCGTCGGTCACCTGCTGGGTGCGGTTGCCCTTGGCGAGCATTATCATAGAGCCGCCGTGGTCCTGGAACTCATCCACGTAAGGATCCATCCTATTGGCGGTGGTGGGGCCCATCGAGCCGCAAGGCATCCCGGCGGGAGTCTTGGCGGGGCCGGCGTAGTAGATGGGATGGTCCTTGATGTACTGAGGAAGGTCTTCTCCCGCGTCCAGACGGGCCTTGAGCTTGGCGTGAGCGATGTCGCGACCCACGATGATGGTGCCGTTGAGGCTCAGACGGGTGCTGACAGGGTACTGGCTCAGCTGCTTGCACACTTCGCTCATAGGGCGGTTGAGGTCAACCTTCACGGCATCGCCCTCGCCCGCGGCGCGCAGGCTCTCGGGGATGAGCTCGTAGGGCTTGTCGTCCATCTTCTCGATCCAGATGCCGTCGGAATTGATCTTCGCCTTGATGTTGCGGTCGGCCGAGCAGCTGACGCCGAGGCCGATGGGGCAGCTCGCGCCGTGTCGGGGCAGGCGGACAACTCTCACGTCGTGAGCCATATACTTGCCTCCGAACTGGGCGCCGAGACCAATCTTGTGAGCTTCTTCGAGAAGCTGCTTCTCGAGCTCCACATCACGGAAGGCGCGGCCCGTCTCGTCACCCGTGGTGGGCAGACCGTCATAATAGTGCGTGCTCGCGAGCTTGACTGTGAGAAGGTTCTTCTCAGCGGAGGTGCCGCCGATGACGAACGCGATGTGGTAGGGAGGGCAGGCTGCAGTGCCCAGGCTCTTCATCTTCTCGACAAGGAAAGGAACGAGCGTGCCGGGATTCTGGATGCGGGCCTTGGTCTCCTGGTAGAGGTAGGTCTTGTTGGCGGAACCGCCTCCCTTGGTCACGCACAGGAAGCGGTACTCGTCTCCCTCCTCGGCATCGATATCTATCTGGGCAGGCAGGTTGCACTTGGTATTGACCTCCTTGTACATATCGAGAGGGGCATTCTGGCTGTAGCGAAGGTTCTCCTCGGTGTAGGTCTGGAAGACGCCGAGGCTGAGAGCCTTCTTGTCGTCGAAGTCGGTCCAGACCCTCTGGCCCTTCTCGCCGTGGATGATGGCGGTGCCGGTGTCCTGACACAGGGGGAGCTTGCCCTTGGCCGAAATCTCGGCGTTGCGAAGGAATGTCAGAGCGACGTACTTGTCGTTCTCTGAGGCCTCGGGGTCAGCGAGAATCCCGGCCACCTGCTCGTTGTGGGAGCGGCGCAGCAGGAAGCTGACGTCGCGGAAGGCCGTGCGCGAAAGGAGCGTGAGCGCCTCCTCGGTGACCTTGAGGATTTTCTTTCCCTCGAACTCCACGGTGCTCACCAGAGCCTCGGAGCCGGGAATCTTGTAATACTCTGTCGTGTCGGGGCCGATCTGGAACATCGGCGCATACTTGAAGTCTGCCATATCAGTTGTTCATTAAATATTCTTTCATAAATGCATTGATGTCTCCGTCGAGCACGCCCTGAGTGTCGGCCGTCTCGTAGAGGGTGCGGTGGTCCTTGACGAGCTTGTAGGGGTGGAGGGTGTAGGAGCGAATCTGACTTCCCCACTCGATGCTCTTCTTCTGCCCCTCGAGCTCGGCCTGCCTGGCCTGACGCTTCTTGAGCTCGATGTCATAGAGGCGGCTCTTGAGGATGAGCAGCGCCCTCTGGCGGTTGTCCTGCTGGCTGCGGGTCTCGGTGTTCTCGACCGTGATGCCGGTCGGCAGGTGCCTCACCCTCACGCCGGTCTCCACCTTGTTGACGTTCTGCCCGCCGTGGCCTCCGGAGCGGAAGGTGTCCCACTCGAGGTCGCCCGGGTTGATCTCGATATTGATGCTGTCGTCCACAAGAGGATAGACGAAGACAGAGCTGAAGGTCGTCTGACGCTTCCCCTGGGCATTGAAGGGAGAGATGCGGACCAGGCGGTGCACTCCCGATTCGGCCTTGAGATAGCCGTAGGCATAGTCTCCCTCGAAGGAGATGGTGCAGGATTTGATGCCGACCTCGTCGCCTTCTATGTTTTCGGTGACGGTCATCTTGTAGCCTTCCCGCTCGCCCCAGCGCATATACATACGCATAAGCATCGCGCTCCAGTCGTTGGCCTCGGTGCCGCCGGCGCCGGAGTTGATCGTCAGCACGGCTCCGAGAGAATCTCCCTCGCCGCCAAGCATATTCTTGAGCTCCAGGTCGGAAACCCCGGCAGATGCCGACTCGAATGCCTGGTCCACGTCGGTCCCCTCGGGGTCAAGCTCCAGCAGGACCTCGACGTCGTCGGCGGCGGAGACAGCGCTGTCAAATGAGGTAATCCACTGCTTGACCGAGCTGCTCGCCTTCAAGAAAGCTTCCGCCTTCTTGGGGTCATCCCAGAATCCGGGAGCCTGACTCTGCTCTTCCCTGCTCCGAAGCTCCTCGCGCTTGCCGTCGATGTCCAGACAGCGGCGAAGGACTTCGAGCCTCTCTCTGAGAGCCTTGAGTTGATCTTGACTCACCATCAGTCGAGAGGTCTGGAGCGGAAGATTGACGCGAGGGTAAGCCCGGATATTATATGCCATATCCCCCACCAGGCGGTGACGAAGAGCATCCCTCCGTAGAGGATTCCGGTCTCGGGGTTGTTCCAGACTTCGGGCTTGAAGATCGTCGGGTTGAGAAGCATCGTCAGACCCAGGCCGGAGTTCTGTATACCGACCTCTATCGTGATGGAACGCCTGTCACGGGCAGGCAGCTTCATAAGGGTGGCTCCTCCGAAACCCGTGGCGAAAGCGCAGGCGTTGTGCAAGAGCACCAGGATGAACACAAAAATAATGTACTTGACGAAGAACTGCCAGTTGGGGACAAACATCCCGAGCACCATCACGGCGAACACGGCTATCGAGAAGATGCTGAAGGGCTTCTTGATCTTCTCGGCAGCCTTGGGGAAGTAACTGGAGAAGAGCATACCCAAAAGGATGGGGATGCCGAGGATTATGAATACGGTCCTGAATATCTCGCTGAACGGAATCTCCAGCTGAGGGATGGTCAGAGTCCCCTTGAGTGAGGCGTACTTGAGGTAGAGATTGCCCCAGAACCAGAAGTTGAAGGGAGTCACGACAGGGGCGCACACCGTGGCGACCGCGGTCATACTGACGGAGAGCTCCACGTTGCCCTTGGAGAAGGAACTCATAAAATTGGATATGTTGCCTCCCGGGCAGCTTGCCACAAGCAGCATCCCCAGACACACCATAGGAGTCAGAAATGAATTGCAGGCCATAATCAGAAGGAATGTCACGACCGGAAGTCCTATCCACTGGAGGAAGACTCCGGTGATGATGGACTTGGGTTTGACAAACACCTGCTTGAGAGTCTCGGCCTTGATGCCGAGAGCGATTCCAAACATAATGAGGGCGAGCACAATGCTCATCACGAGGCCGGTGCCGCTGCCAAGGTTCAGGTTCACGCTGTCGAGCGTGGATAGTTGTTCTTTAATCATAACTCGCAAATTTACCAAAAAAATAGTAAATTGCGGCGTTTTCAGCCAAAAGATAATATATGGGAAAAATCTGGGGGAAAAATCTGGGCTACAGCATCGGCCGCACATATGTGGATTGGTGCACCAATACCAGCTACAGCAGCATCACTGTTCGCGGCAAGGAGAACATCCCCTCGGACAGCGCCGTCATCTACGCTCCCAACCACTGCAACACGCTGATGGACGCCCTGGTGGTGCTTCAGGCAGACAGAGGCCCCACCTCCTATGGAGCGCGGGCCGATATGTTCCGCAAGCCCCTGATGGCGTCGGCCCTGAGGTGGTTCAGGATTGTGCCGCTGGCCCGATACGAAAGGGACGGACGCGACGCCGTGGCCGGCAACGAGCAGGTGTTTGACGAAGTGGTGGAGTGTATCGGGCACGACACCCCCTTCTGCATCTTCAGCGAAGGCACGCACAGAACCAAGCGCTCGCTGCTGCCTCTCAAGAAGGGCATATGGAGGATAGCGACAAGGGCCGCCGCCAGGCTCGACAAGCCCGTCTACATAGTGCCCGTAGGTATCGACTACGACGATTATTTCAGATATATGAAGAGCGCCAGGGTGACCTTCGGCGAGCCGATAAGGGTCTACCCCGACACCGGCAAGGAAGAGCTCCTTCAGACTCTTCACGACCGCATCGCCTCGCTGATAACCTATTTCCCGGACGACGAGAACTACGAAGCCAATCTTGCCGAATGGAAGGCAAGCCACACTCCGCATTACACCCCCGCGCAGAAGGTCGGAAGAGTCATTCTCGCCGTGCTGAGCCTGCCGTTCTTCCTTGTTTTCGCGGTGATGTGCAGCCCTATGTGGATTGTGGCCTCCATCCTGGGAGGGAAGCTCAAGGACAAGGCCTGGCTCAACACAGTCCGGTTCGGCACCAAGTTCGCCCTCATTCCCATTCTCGCGCTGGCAATCGGCATCCCCGCCTTCATCCTGCTGCCCTGGTACGCGGCAGTCGCCCTTCTGATTCTGCTGCTCGTCTCCCACAGCGGATTCTACTATCTTCAGAATTTCTACAGAGATATCATTCACATCTAATATGAAACGTTCGATTCTTATTGCCGGCATACTGCTTGCCGCAATCCCTCTACACGCTCAGGAGAACAAAGACCTGGTCAAGACAGGATACAACTTCGGTCCCCTCCCCATAGTGGCATACGACGCCGACAAAGGCCTCCAGCTGGGAGCCCTCGTGCAGCTCTTCAACTACGGAGACGGCACCAACTACCCCAACTACAACTCCAAGATTCACGTCGAAGGGTCCTGGTTCACCAAGGGCTCGATGCTCTTCCAGCTCCGCTACGACAACAAGACACTCATCCCCGGCGTGCGATGGAGCAGCGCGCTGCGCGCCGACATCGACAAGGCGTTCGACTTCTACGGCCTGGGCGGCTACCAATCCTGGTACGACTACGACAAGATTCTCGACGGCAAGAAGGGCGACGGCATAATCTTCTCTCCCTTCTACCGCTACAAGCGCTTCGCCTACACCTTCAAGTCCGACCTCATCGGCAGGATTACCGACAAGCTTCACTGGGAAGGCGGCCTGTTCGTCAACTACTACGACATCAGCAGCATCGACTACGACAGCGTCAACAAAGGCAAGGACGCCTCGAAGGTGTTCCCCACCACGATGCCTACCCTGTTCGACTACTACAAGAAGACCGGGATAATATCCGAGACCGACTCGGACGGAGGGATAGCGAGCGGACTTCGCGCGGGGCTCGAGTACGACACCCGCGACAAGGAAGGCGCACCGTCCAGAGGCATATGGGCCGAGGGTCACGTCACCGCGGCCCTGCCCGGCATCTCCGAATCGCCCTACTACCGCTATTCGCTCACCTGGAGGCATTATCTTCCCATCGTCAAGGACAACACCCTCACGTTTGCCTACCGCCTCAACTACGAGGGCACCTTCGGCTCATACGCTCCCTTCTATGCTCTCCCCTACATCTCCAACACAGGCGAGAAGCCCGATATGGACGGAATGGGAGGCTACCACACTGTCCGCGGTCTGATGCGCACGAGAGTGGTAGGTCTGGACATCGCTTCGTACATAGCTGAGCTGAGGTGGCGATTCGCGCGTTTCCGCATCGGCAAGCAGAACATAGCTCTGGGAGCCAATCTCTTCAGCGACGGCACGATGGTGACCCGCAATGTAGACCTGAGCGCTCTCCAGAGCATCACGGGCTCTCCCGTGGCTCTTGTCGGCCAGAGCAAGGACACTCCCCACATCACCTTCGGCGCAGGATTCCGCTTTATAATGAACGAGAACTTCATAGTGGCAGTGGATTACGGCTCGCCGCTCACCCACTTCCTGAAGAACAGCCCCAACTACAACCAGGACGGCACCGGAGCGTTCTACATCAATCTCGGATACCTGTTCTAGTGGCGACTATAGGCATAATGGACTCGGGCTGCGGAGGGCTCTCGGTGCTGAGAGAACTCCGCGTCCTGCTTCCTGACTCGCGTTATGTCTATTATGCCGACAACGCCAACTGCCCTTACGGCGACAAGACGCGCGAATTCATCACCGACCGATGCACCCGGCTGACCCGCGCTCTCCTGTCGAAGGGTGCCGACGTCATCGTGGTCGCCTGCAATACGGCCACGGGGGCGTCGATCGCGACTTTGAGGCGCGAATTCGACATCCCGTTCGTGGGGATGGAGCCGGCGGTCAAGCCGGCCGCGCTCGGCACAAGGAGCGGCGTTGTCGGAGTTCTGGCCACGGCCGGGACCCTCAAGGGCTCGAAATATCTCGACACCAAAGGCCGGTTCGAAGACTCCGTGCGCATCGAAGAAATGGTGGGACGGGGGTTTGTCGAGCTGGTGGAGAGCGGGCAATTGTCCGGCCCGCACGCAGAGGAAGTCGTCTCGCGGAGCCTCAAGCCGCTTCTTGAGGCAGGCGCAGACACAATCGTGCTGGGATGCACCCACTACCCCTTCCTGCTGCCCGTGATGACAAAGATTGCCGGCCCCGGGATAAGGTTCATCGACCCCGCTCCGGCGGTGGCGAGGCGCACCAGGGACGTGCTTCTCGAAACTGGGATTGCACCGGAGTCCGAGACCCCGGGCACAGAACTGCTGAGCTCAGGAAGCGGAGAAGTCCTCAATCAGCTATTCGCCAGCCTTTAGAGGGAACAGGTAGAACTTCCTGTCGGGCCTGAAGTCGAGCATCCACTGGTCGAAGATTATGTGGTCGTCCACCGCCGAGAGGCTGAGGGTGTGAGGGCCTTTCGTCAGCGTCACCGGGACGTCAACCACTCTCTGGGAGCGCATCACGTTCTGTTTCCATCTGTCGCTACGGTATGGCTCCTTGATTGAGAAGATCCGGGGCTGCTCCCCGTCTATGCTCACGCCGAAGCGGATATCTCCCCTGTCATTCGCCTGAGTCGGCACCAGAGCGACCCTGATGACAGACTCTCCACCGCGCGGGCTGTCGAACTCATACTTCAGAGCGCCGCCCTTGGGTACAGGCACCGCAGAAGCGCTGTGACCCAGATTCTGCACCGGAGTGACACAGACCGAAGAGAGAGAGTAGTTGCAGGCGTTCCGAGCCAGATAATCGTCGCCTTCAGGAAGCAGAGGTGCGGCGTGCCAGCAGCAGGCCTCGGCGCTCCACCTTCGGATGTCGGAAGCGTCAAGCATCACAGGAAGGGTCGGCGCCCAGAAGGCATAGAGGTTTCGCGGAGCGAGATTCATCGCTCCCCTCCACCTCCCCCCGGCGAGATCCTCGTTGTAGCGGCGGGTGAGATCCTTGATGTCAAAATAAGCCCTCAGACTCATTGCGGCAGAGGCAAGCTGGACGGTGTCGGTCTTCCACACCAGAGGGTCATACATTGTCCTGGTGTGCCGGCGGGACTTCTGCGCATAGAGCATCTTCTCCATCATCGAAGCTGTGGCACAGACGGGATATTCGACAGCTGCAAAATACGCGTCACGACTGCGCTCGGGCACAACTCCGCGGGCATCTTCGACAGCCTTCCTCACAGCGCGGAAAGAATCGATGTGGCGCTGGGCCTCATCACCGAACTCACTGAAACTGAATTCGGTATCCACCACGTTCGAGAATCCCTTGGGGTATCTGACCTTGTCGAGTTCGACCTGGCTCCAGCCCATAAACTCGGGCTTGCGGACAGCGCAAAGCCGGTAGAACTCCGCCATCGGGGCGGCGAGGGCCTCCCCTGCCGGGACGCCGTATTCGCGGCACAGCCAGGATTTGAGGTGGTCATTGATGGTCCCGGGCCCGACGCAGTCCACATCCCAGGCCAGGTCAAGGAAGAGCTCCAGATCGTAGGCGGCCTTCTTGGGGTCATTGACGTTGGCTATCCAGAGTTTGCGGACATTGTGCCTGTAGGCCTGAATCATCTCGTGGTAGATAAGGCCCGGCTGGGTGGTGGTGAGCCACAGATAGTCGTGCGGCCGGCCGGCATAGCTCAGATGATAGTACACTCCCGACCCGCCGACGCGCTTCTGCTGCTGCTCGTCCGGAAGTCGGGTCATATAGCCATAGTTGTCGTCGCACCACACGATGGTCACGTCTTCGGGCAGGCTCAGTCCGTTCTCCATTATCTCAAGCACCTCCTTGTAGGGCATAAACATCTGGGGGATGGATGCCACATCCCGCGAGACGTATTTGCCGAGCAATGACCGCTGGCACCCTATCACTTCCTGAAGAGCCGCAGTCTTCTCGTCAAGAGAGGCGCGGGAGAATCCCTCCATCGAGCCGTCGTGGATGCCTCGCATCCCGATGGTGAAGAGGTTGTCCGAACCGACTTCCTTCAGTCTCTCCGCCCAGTAGTCCAGGACGGACTGTCTGTTGGTCTTGAAGTTGTATGGCCCGCGGACGGACACATCCCACTCTCCGACATTGTTGCGGAGCAGGGGCTCGCAATGCGACGTGCCTATGTAGATGCCGCAACTGTCGGCCGCTTCCTTGGCTCCGGGGACTCGGAAGAACGCGGTCGTGCCGTTATGCATACCGGGCCATATGGTGTTGGCCCTCAGACGCAGCAGCAGATGGAACATCTCGCGGTAGGTCTCGGCGCTGATGGTGAGGCTGTCTTTCTGCACGGAGAACGTCTGGGCGCTCCACGGGCGGAAGGCCCAGTCTTCGTCGTTGAGGAAGAACCCCCTGTACTCCACCGACGGGTGCTGGAATGTGTCGTATCCGTCAGGAATGTTAAGAGAAGGGCGCTTCTGCGGGCGCGAATCTCCCCACCAGACCCAGGGAGAGACGCCGGCGAGCCTCGAGAGCTCCAGTATGCCGTAGGCGGTGCCGCGGGCATCGGACCCGACAATCAGCATCCTGTCGCCCCTAAGCGCAAGGTAGAACGCCTCCTTCACACTCCCGAGCGAGTCCGCGACAGAGACCGGGACACCGAGGGAAGGCAGGTTCCTGCGGTCTTTGTCATACTGGATTATGCGCACGTCGCAAGTTGACACCGACCCGGGTGAGGGCCTGCGGCCGGTGACGGTCTCGATGTCGGAGCGCATCATCTCGAGCGCAACCCCCGCGACCGCCTCGGCCTTTGGGGAGATATGGTAGGTGGACGGATTGAATGAGAGCGGCAGAATCGCCGAGAGGAGAACCGAAAGTATCATTTGTACAGGTAGTATCTGAGTGACAGTTCCTTGAAGTCTTCGACGTCCTGCATCCACCAGGAGAAGATGTCTTCGACCTTCATCCTTGCGGAGAACGCCTTGCCGGGATAAGAGGATCCGCACACCTTGTTGAACATTGTCATCCGGTCGCCGGCAGCGGAGAAGGGCTCCCTGCCATACAGTTCGTACACAGCCTGCATCACATAGAATTGCGTGAGGGTCAGCACGGCGGCATCGTAATCGGTATAATAGTACTGGACTCCGTGCAGGAGCTTGCCGTTGAGCCTTCCGGAGATGGGTTTGTAATGAATTGTCCTCCAGGCCACTCCCGGCACAGCGTACGAATCAAGACGCGCTTTGAGGGCATCCGCGTCGATCCATTCCTCCGCGAAAGTGCCGAAAGGAAGGGTGTATCCTATGCCTATGTTAAGGTAATTGTAGAACTCTCCGCACAGCCCGCTGGAAGGGTAGCAGACGGCAGTCTCGGCATAGGGGATGTTGGGTGAGGGCAGAATCCAGGGAAGCCCCGTGTCGGGGAAGAGCATATCTCTTGTCCAGCCCTGCATCGGCACCACCGTGAGACGACATTTCAGCGCGGGTTCGTCTCCTTTCTGACCGCGGTTAAGGCCCTCTTCGTTAATAAGATTAGCCAGCTCTCCGACGGTCAGACCGTAGATGTACGGTATCTTGTATTGACCCACAAAGGAGTGGAATCCGTCCTCGACGCAGTGCCCCTCAACCTTCAGGCCTCCCAGAGGGTTGGGACGGTCGAGCACCACCACCTCCTTGCCCGCCTCGGCGCAGGCGCGCATCACCAGCCCAAGCGTGCTGATGAAGGTATATGAGCGGCTGCCAACGTCCTGTATGTCGTAGACCATCACGTCGACTCCCTCAAGCATCTGGGGCGTCGGCTTGCGGGTCGCTCCGTAGAGCGAATAGACCGGCAGACCGGTCAGGGGGTCACTCCCGGATTCGACCCTGCCTCCTGCCCAGATGTCCCCGCGCACGCCGTGTTCGGGAGCGTAGAGGGCGACCAGACTGACGTTCGGGGCCTCATTCAGAATCTCGATGGTAGACTTAAGGGCGCTGTCCACGCCGGAAGGGTTGGTCACGAGTCCGACCCGCTTCCCTTCCAGAATGCGGAAACCCCGCTCCCTGAGGACCTCGATCCCGGGTTTGACTTGCCCGGCGGCATTCAGGCAGAAGGCAAGCGCCGCCGTGCACAGAGCGACACGTATATGGTTGCAAGACAACATATCATTACCATTGTGAAAAATCCGTTGTATCCCAGCGCCTGCTGCAGGTATCCCGCCACAAGGCCGGGAAGCATCATACTGAGAGCCATAAAGCCGGTGCAGATGGCGTAGTGCGAGGTCTTGAGCGGACCGTCGGCAAATCGCATCATATACACAGTGTAGGCAGTGAAGCCGTAGCCGTAGCCCAGCTGGTCGAACACCACGCAGCCCCCGATGACGGCAAGCGATGCGGGATGCGCCAGACTCATATACAGGTATACGGCGCAGGGCAGGGCAAGTGACAGGGCCATAGGCACGATGCAGGCCCTCAGACCCCTTCGCGAAATATGCAGACCGCCCAGTATGCCTCCGGCGAGCAGCGCCACCACCCCCAGAGTGCCATACACGAGGCCGAACTCTTCCTTGCCGAGCCCCAGACCGCCCGCCTCGGGAGCGTCACTGAAGAAAGGGTAGAGCATCTTGACGGAGAAAGCTTCCGGAAGCCGGTACAGGAGCAGGAACGCAATTGTGAACAAAACTCCCTTCTTGGTAAAGAACGATGCGAACGCCCCGCCGAATTCCTTCAGGATGCTCCTGCCTCCCGTCTTGCGGGGCGAGTCCTGCGCGGGGCGGGGCAAGATGACACTGTGCCAGACGGCGAGGGCGGCAAGAAAGGCGGCGGTGCAGACCAGAGTGATGCTCCAGGCCCTCGGAGTGGAGCCGAGGCGCTTCTCGAGAAGTCCTGCCGCGACGACAAGCACTCCCTGCCCGAAGACCATCGCGACTCGATAGAAAGTATTCCTGATGCCGACGTAGGCCGACTGATTCTTCTCCGACAGAGCGAGCATATAGAAGCCGTCGGCCGAGATGTCGTGAGTGGCGGAGGCGAATGCGGCTATTATGAAGAAAATCAGGGTCAGGGTGAATGCCGTCACCCTGACGGCGACCAGCGCCACCGCAAGGGCCATCAGAGCCTGCATGGAGACAATCCACCAGCGCTTGCTCTTGAGGATATCCACAAACGGACTCCAGAACGGCTTGACAATCCAGGGCAGGCCTATGAGGCTCGTCACCAGCGCGAGAGTGCCGTTGTCCATCCCCATATCCTTGAACATCACGACTGATATGGTGTTGACTATGAAATATGGCAGGCCCTCGACAAAATAAAGAGTCGGTACCCAGGCCCAGGGGCTAACGGCTGACTGACGCACCTTTGTAGTAATGTTTGAGTATCTGTATGTAATCGTATCCCTTGGCGGCCATCACGGCGGCTCCTATCTGGCAGAGCCCCACTCCATGACCCCATCCGCGGCCGCTGAGCACGAAGAAGTCGCCATCACGGCTGATGTCGAAGGCCGAGCTCTTGAGGTGCGAAAGAGACAGGGCGCGACGGATCGCGAGTTCCTTGCCTATTGTCAGGCTCCCCAGGGTGCCTTTCAACTCCAGATTGGTGATTCTGCCGGAGTCTCCTCTCGAGAGCGGGGTCATTCCGGTGATGACTCCGATGTCGTGTCCGGTCCTCATCTTTACGAGCTGTCCGAACTCGCTTCCGGTGCGCCGCACTGTCCAATGGTAGAAATCACGCGTCTGGAGGTCGTAGTCGTTGAGCACCTGACTGAGCACAGCGGCGTCTTCACAGTCACAGAAATCGCGTCCACCGTCGTTGTCGTCCACCGGCTGCAGATACGGGTAATCGATGTCTTCCCAACAGGCGCTGAAGCGTTCCGTACGCCCTCCGCAGCATTTGGAATAGCGCGTGTCGCATATCCGGCCGTCATACTCAAGGACCTGCCCACGGGTCTGATCAATGGCCTGACGCACGGTGGGGCCTGAGGCCATAGCGATGCCTTGATAACGCTGGCAGTGGTCGTCGGAGCAGACGTCGTAGCGCGCGTGGGCCGAGTGATCCGCCATACGGCATAACAAATAGCTCCGCGAGACGACTGCGTGGGCTTTCAGGAACTCAAGCGATGCGCTGGACTTCATCTCGGAGGAGATCACGCTGAGCAGGTAGTCCTCCACCCCGATCACGTTGACGGCGGTGACGAGGTCACCTTCGACTATGAACTTGAGGCTTCCGGCATATTGCAGGTTGCGCTTCTGCTCCCAATGGAAGTTGATGCCGATGGTCACGTCGCGGAGCTCGAAACAGGCCTCGGCAAATCCTTCTTCGGGAGAAGGGGCGTCGAAACTCAGGGTGTCATAGAGCCGTCCTTCGTACTCGATGCTTCCTTCGCTCCATCGCACGGTCTTGAGGACAGGCCCCTCGGACAGAATCACGAACGTGATCTCCCGGGCCGACATTATGCCGACCTCGACGCATCTCTCTCTCAGAGGGAGATTGTGGCTTGAGCGGCTGTCCATCAGAGCAATGCGAAGAGTTTGTCTTTGACGCGGCGGTATTCGCTCTCGAATTGGGGGGTAAGGGTGTCCTTGCCGGCGGCGGCATTTATTTCTCCTGTCGACCACCACCGGCCCCCCTGCACTTCGTAGTTGTCGGGCTTGATGTCGAACCGGCCGACCGTGGCATAGACAAAGACAAGCTCCCGCTCCGCATCGTTCTCGAATATGTAGCTGTCCACGAGCAGCGGGTTGAAGTCGTAGAACCCGAGTTCTTCTCCCGCTTCGCGATAGAGCGCCTCCTCGGCGTATTCACCGTAGCTTATGTGGCCTCCAACCGCCGTGTCCCAATAGTTGGGAAGGAGCTTCTTGTTAGGACTGCGATGCTGAAGGAACACGTTCCCCATCCTGTCGATTATGTGCAGGTGGACCACAGGGTGAAGGAGTTTGTCGCGGTGGCAGCTCTCGCGGGAGGACTGGGCGACGACAAGTCCCGTCTCGTCGACAACGTGCAGCATCTCGCCTCCCCTCTCTTCGGCGGGTTCAATCACCTTGGCTTTGGTGGCGGGATACACGAGGTCTGTCATAGCGAGGCGTTGATTATCCTGAGTTCTTCAGGGGTGTAGAGCAGTGAGTCTATGAAGTCTGGGGCGATGTGGGCGAGCAGCAGGAAGGCTGCGAGCAGCAGGGCCGCCAGAGCGATGGCGGCCGGAACGGCCATCCACCAGCGGAACTTCTTTTTCTTTTTCTTTTTCTTTTTCTTTTTCTGGTTCTGGTCCGAAGTGGCTGCTGCTGTCGGAGGGCCTGAAAATATGGGGGAAGGCCCGTCCGGCAGCACAGCCACTTCGGACTCAGCCGCGTCAGGAACGACCGGAAAATCGGGGGAAGGCCCGTCCGGCAGCACAGCCACTTCGGACTCAGCCGCGTCAGGAACACTCGACGGCACAACAATTTCGGACTCAGCCGCGTCTGAAGCTTCCGGGCGTGTGTTCTTGAGAGAGATTTTGGAGAGAGCGAAGCCCTCGGGGTAGATGTCGATATCTTCGTCCGGCACAAAGAACAGGGCGTTGCCACTGGTGGCGCGGAGCAGGCCCAGACCCGGGAAGTAGATTGCCTTTCTGTCTTTAAGCACGAGACCCAGTTCTCTGAGGAAGTTCGATATTACGGCCTTGGCAGACTCCACATCAATGCCATTGCTCCGGGCATAAAGGTCTGCGAGAAGGGTGTCGTCTGCTCTCCCCTGCACGAAAGAGAGCTGCCTGTAGGGGGGATTGATCGTGAATCCTCTGTCCGAGAACGACGCACCCATCTCGACAGCGACGAAAGTGCCGATTCCGGGCAGCGCAACGCTGTTGTGGTCAGATAGAAGCTGACCGATCATCTTGGATAACAATTCCACATCCATATTCAACAAATATAAACAATTTTCGCAACAAATTCAGCATCCCCGCGCGCACAGCTATTCTGAGATGTGACCGCTAATAGAAGAAAAATATTGAAAAAATTTGCAGATACCCGAAAAATGCGTATCTTTGCAGTCCATTCAGTTGGGAACATTCCTCCTTAGCTCAGTTGGTTAGAGCACCTGACTGTTAATCAGGGGGTCCTGGGTTCAAGTCCCCGAGGGGGAGCAAAAGTCGAGATGAAAGTCCCGACTTTTTTGTTGGATATGACCTTGTCTCAAAGATACGCGGCTGTGCTGGATTATTTCAGCCACAACGTCCCGGTGGCGCAGTCGGAGCTCAATTTCTCGAGCCCTTATGAGCTCCTGGTGGCGGTGATTCTGAGCGCGCAGTGCACGGACAAGAGGGTCAATCTGGTCACCCCGGGCCTCTTCAAAGCCTATCCCGATGTGGGCAAACTTGCCTCGGCGCGCGAAGAAGACGTGCTGAAGTACATTCATTCCATATCCTACCCCAACAACAAGGCGCGGCATCTGGTCGGAATGGCACGCAAGGTGATGTCGGACTTCGGCGGAGTGATCCCGACCGACGTCAAGAGCCTTATGACGCTCCCGGGGGCCGGACGCAAGACCGCCAACGTAGTGGCCTCAATCGTGGAAGGCGCGGCCGTGATTGCGGTCGACACTCACGTCTTCAGGGTCTCGAGACGCCTCGGACTGTCGCGCGGAAGCACGCCCGAGAAGGTAGAGGCCGATCTGGAGCGGCACATTGAGCCTGAGCTGCGCCCCATCGCCCATCACTGGCTGATACTGCACGGGCGCTACACCTGCCTCGCCCGCAATCCCAGATGCGGAGAGTGCCCGCTGATTGATTATTGCAGATACGCTCAGGGCTCAAAGCCCTCGTCCACATAGTTGTAGATGCTCCTGCAGGCGGCCGCCGAAAATCTGGTAGCAATCCCGGTCATTACGGACCAATTGTCGGGAGTGAGCCGGGAGCAATCTTCTCTTGACAGGTCTCCGGCAAGTATCGAATAGATGAATCCTGCGTTGAAATTGTCCCCCGCACCGACAGTAGAGACCGTCTCGACCTGCTCCACCGGGAACTGGAGCCTAAGCGACGGGGTATGCACCCGCACAGATCCCGGGCCCTGAGTCATAATGAAGTTGCTGCACAGCGGAGCGATATGCTCGTTATACACCTTGTCGGAGTCGGAGCAGCCGAGCAGACACTGGAAGTCTTCGGACGAGCCTCGCACGAAGTCGGACAGAGCACAATTCTCCTCGATAAAGGCGAGTGTGCGGGGCAGGTCCCCGAGGTGGCTGGGCCTGAAGTTGATGTCATAATAGATTATCGCGCCCGCCTCACGCGCCTTGTGCAGCAGGGCCGACGTATAGTCGCGAATCACAGGATTGATGGCAAAGAAAGACCCGAATATCACTATATCATCCTTGCAGAAATCAATCCCGTCCACCTTGTCGGCAGATAGAGACGCACCTGCGTGGTCTTTGTAGAACTGATAGTGCGCATCGTTCTTCTCATCAAGGAACGCAAGGGAGATATGGGTCTTGGTGCCTGCATTACGGGTTACCGCGCGGGTACTGATGCCATTGCGCTGAAGGTGGGAGACCACAAGGTCGCCCACGTGGTCGTCGCCGGTCTCGGTCACCATCAGAATCTCCACGTCGGGGAAATGCTTCGGCACTGTTCTCCCGAGAGAAGTGACCGTATTGAATGTCGCTCCTCCGGGCACGGCGGCAACGGGAGAGTCGTTCTTGAAAAGTATATCAAGCACAGTCTCCCCTATCCCTATTATTTTCCTCATAATCTTCAGATTTTGATCTTCAGACACCAGACGTGCTCGCAGGGCTTTGACCTGCGCACAGACTCGGGGATGCTCACCGTGATGCCGTCTTCGGCATTGCCGCTCCAGCCAAGGCTCTTCGTGCTGCCGAGCATCCTGACGGACTTCTGTGCAGGCTGGACCCCCTTGAAACTTATCTGTGCGGGGATCTCGGTCTCATCCTCGTCTGCAAGATAGAAGGCATAGACATAGCCGTCCTTCTGCGTGAAGCACACCTTCCCGTCCTGACAGACGGTATAGGCCCTGGTGGCATAGATGCCCTCCGAATTGACCTTCATCCAGTCGCCCAGGCCCTTGAGCCTGTCATATGCCTCGTCTTCGAGAGTGCCGTCGGGTTTGGGACCGACGTTGAGCAGCAGATTGCCGCCGCGAGACACGACTTTCACGAAGATATCAAGTATCTCCTTCATCGACTTGTATTTGAGGCCGGGCCTGTAGGACCACGAATAAGTCATCGTGATGCAGGACTCCCAGGGGCAGTCAAGCGCCGTGTCGGGAATCGTCTGCTCGGGGGTGAGATAATTCTCATAGATGGTACCGGTGCCGCGGGCCACAGTCATTATGTTCGGCTGGTTACCTCGGGCCGTGGCGGCGATGCGCTCCCAAGGGACCACTGCGCTGCCGTCGGAAGAAGGGTGACAGAGGTCGAACCAGAGCATCTGGAGGTCGCCGTAGGTGCCGTCGGTCAGTTCATTGACCTGATTCACGACAAAATCCTGATATCTCGCCCATTTCTCGGGGAATTCCTTCACCGGGTAATTGACCTTCGTGTCTTTCGGGGGGAAGAAGTCCCACCAATAGTCCTGATGATGCCAGTCAGGGATGGAGAAATAGGCTCCCGGCTTGATGCCCTCGGAGCGGAAGGCCTCGAAAATCTCCTTCGCGATGTTGGCGCGCGGACTGAAATGGAAGGGGCAATCCTTGGAAGTGATCTTGTAGTCAGTCTGCTGCGTGTCGAACATACAGAATCCGTCGTGATGCTTGGTGGTGAACACCAGATACTTCATCCCGGCGTATTTTGCGGCGGCGGCCCACCTGGCCGGATCGAAATCAAGAGGATTGAAGACGTTCTTCATGCTCTCGTAGAGCTTCACGTATTCGTTGTACGAGAGTCCCCTCTCCTTGCGGGGTCTGTACATCCAGCTGACGGGCTGGGGCACGAGCGACCAGGACTCGACGACACCGAGCTGGCTGTAAGCCCCCCAATGGATGAACATCCCGAGCTTGTAATCCTGCCACTCCCGCACCGCAGCCTGCACCCCGGGCTCCTGGGGAGCAATATAGCTTCTGCTCATCTCGACGGTTGACTGGGCGTCCTGGGCGGACACGGCAAAGCCGGTCAGGAACACGGCTGCGCATACAACAAGGAATCTCTTCATATTTTTACAATTCATCTGAATAAACGGCTCCGGGAAGGTCGTGCATATTGTAGCGGGACGCCATTGACATACCGTAAGCTCCGGCAGTCTTGATGGCGAGAAGGTCGCCGCGGCGGGTAAGAGGCATACTGACGCTCTTGTCGAAGACATCGGTGCTCTCGCAGGCCGTGCCAACGACCGCATAACGTTCCTTCTTCCCCTCCGCAGAGGTAATGTTCTCTATATTGTGATAGGCTCCGTAAAGCGCAGGGCGGATCAGTTCGGTCATCGAACCGTCCACGATTACAAGTTTGCGGCCGGTAGCGGTATCCTTGCGGTACAGGACGCGGGTGATGAGCTCACCGCTCTGCGCCACTATTGCGCGCCCAAACTCGAAGTGGACTTCACGCCCGCCGACATTAAGGTATTGCTTGACGATGGCGAACACCGATGCGAAATTAGGCACAGGTTCGTTCTCCGGGACATCATAGTTGACTCCGAGGCCTCCGCCCACGTCGACAAAATCGAACTTGAATCCGAGCCCCTCCAAGCAGCAGACTATCGCGTTGACCTTCTCGCAGAGATAGCGGAACACCTGAAGCTCACGGATTTGAGAGCCGATATGCAGGTGCATCCCGCGGATGCGGACATTCTTGTATGATTGTATGACGGCGGCATTTGCCATCACCTCCTCGTAGGATATGCCGAACTTGCAGTCGGCCTGACCGGTGTCGATGCAACTGTTGGTCTTGGGATCGATGTCCGGATTGATGCGGAGCGCTATGTCCTGCACCTTGCCAAGTTCACCCGCAATGCGGTCAATCTGCTCCAATTCCTCCAAAGACTCGCAGTTGATGGAGAAAATCCCGGTGCGGATGGCATACTCGATCTCACAGTCCTTCTTGCCGACTCCCGCGTACACTATGCCCGAGGGGGCGAACCCCGCCTCAACGGCGCAGCGTATCTCCCCTGCCGAGGCGCAGTCGATACCGAGCCCGTACTCCTTGATGGCGGCGAGCACACGGGGGTCGTAATTGGCCTTGATGGCATAATGAAGGCGGTATCCGTACTGGGCCGAGAGCGTCGTCACCGTCTCGAGGGTACGGCGCAAAAGGTCCATATCATAGAGGTAGAACGGGGTCTTGAGGCCCCTCAATTTGTCAGCAATCTGAGAACTGAGCATAGTAGTCTTTGATAAATCGCGCAAAGATAGTCAAAAAACTGCAAAAAATACAGACTTACTCCGCCGGGCAGTCACCCATCACAAACTCCATCACACCGCCCTTCATAATATCTGAATGGGTTATATAATTCTCGACATATGGTTTGCCGCGCAAGGTCACACTCTGGACATAGCGGTTGTCGGAGCCTGTCATACGGGCCTTTATGGTAAAAGTCCTGCCGCGACCGACCTGCAGGACGGCCTTCTCAAACTGCGGAGCGCCCAGCATATAATACGGAGTCGCCGGACACACGGGATAGAAGCCCAGGCAGCTGAACACGAGCCAGGCGGACATCTGACCGGCATCATCATTACCGGCAAGACCTCCGGGGATGTCTCCGTATTCGCGGTCAAGGATTCGGCGCACCTGATCCTGCGTCTTCCAGCTCTGACCGGCGAAATCATACATATACGCCACTTGATGGCAGGGCTCATTGCCGTGCCAGTAGAGGTTCTCGGCGAAGAGCGAATCGAGCTTCTCCACATAGCGTTCGCGCCCTCCCATCACCTCCATCAGCCCACAAGGGTCGTGCGGCACATACCAGCTGTAATGGCACGGAGCGCCTTCCGTGATATAGGGCGAGAGGCATTCCACCCTGTTGTCATCGCAGAAACGCCCGTCGGCATATCTGCCGCCCACCCATCCGCTGGCGGGGTCGAACACGTTGCGGTAGTTAAGACTCCTCTTCCTTAGAATCTCATAATCCTCGTCCCTATGGAGCATCAGCGCCACCTGCGAGAGCGCGAAATCATCATATGCGTACTCCAGAGTCCTTGACGTCTGCTCACGGGTGTGATACGCCTCCTTCACCTCGTCTTCGAGGGGGATGTAGCCATAGCGGAGGTAACTCCCCAGAGCCCTGCGGCCCTTCCCGCCCGCATATTCCGCGCTGTCCGAGGGGCTCTCGAAGGCATTGCGCCTCATCGCTTCGTAAGCGGTCAGGATGTCAAAATTGTCCACGCCCTTTACTATGGCATCGCTCATCGCGGCGATGCAGTGGTCGCCGATCATAGCCGAGGTGTAGCTGCCCCAGCAGGGGAAAATCGGGAGCCATCCCCCCTGCTTGTATTTGTCGACAAGCGACTGCATCATATCTCCGCTCCTGCGGGGGTCAAGGAGCGTTATGAGAGGGTGCAGGGCGCGATAGGTATCCCACATCGAGTAGTCGTCATAATGAGGCCTGCTGTCAGCCATTATCGGGCTGCCGGTGGAGAATGCGGGATAGCGCCCGTCCACGTCGCTGATGGTGCGGGGCAGAAATGACGCGCGGTACATCGAGCCGTAGAATTTGCGGAGCATCTCCGCGTCGTCTCCCGACACCCTGACCCTGGAAAGATGCTTCTGCCATATGGATTCGAGCTTGCGTCTGACAGCGTCGAAGTCGGCATTCGGAATCTCTGCATCGAGGTTGCGCCGCGCCCCGTCAATGCCGGTAAACGAGCTCGCGGCCGTGACAATCACGCTCCGGCCGGGATTCTCCCTCTTGAACGTGATACAGGCTCCGGTCGCGCTGTCGCGGCGCCACACTTCGCAGCTCTTGACTTCGTCATAATAGCGGACCACAAAATACCCCGCGAAGCCGGCCGCCTCGCCCTTCCCCTGATATATGCGGTGCACAGGATTGAAGCCGCGAATCTCGCGGCGGAGAGTATCAATCTCTATGAATCCCTGCCCCTCGTCACTGTTGACTTCGACAATCAGGCAGGCCGGTGCATCCGAAGGGTATGAGAAGCGGAAAATCGCGCTGCGCGAACGCCCCGTCATCTCCGCGAACACCCCGGACCCCTGCAGGTACACGGCATAGTACGACGGCGTGGCGGTCTCGTCGCTGTGGGAGAACCGGACGGCACGCTCTGAGGGGAGGACCTTCGACGGGTCGGTCGAAGGAAAGAGGGTCATCGAACCATAATCCTGCGTGCAACCCCCGACTATCCAGTGGGAGCCGCGGAATCCCTGGAAAAGCGAATCACGATAATAGTACGGAGCGAGGCATTTGCGCTCTGTGGCCCTTGTCTGCGGAGTCCAGAAATTCATCCCGTTGGGCTCAAGCACGGAGGGGAGCGTCTGCCCGTACTCCTCGCTGCCCTTTCCGAAGCGGCTTTCACCCCCGAGGGCATTGGCATCCGTACCCACGCGGGTGTCTATGTACGACGTCAAATCGCCTCTGCAGCCGCCGAGGACAAGACCGGCGAGAATCGCGAAGACAATTATTGTTCTGCTATTCCTCATAGTAGTACGACAAATTTAATAATTTTAATCTTACTCCTCCCACGCCGGATAAAAAAAGAGACCGACCCTTTTTGGCCGGTCTCTTCAGTATCAGAGAGGTATCTTACTTCTTGACAATAGACATAGGAACCTTGGTGTCAGAGTTGGTGTTAGCCTGGAAGATGACATTGTATGTTCCATAGGTTGTAGCGGCAGTAACTTCCTCGGAGCTGCAGACAGCACAGGTGATACCTATGATGCAGTTGGCAGAGGTAGCCTTGTCGCCATCCATATACTGCTTGTTCGAGAAGGAGTTCCAGCTGAATCCGCCGAGCTCATCGTCGTCGCCGAACCAGATCCACTCATAGTCCTTTGCGGAGTCGAGATCGGGCTGAACGAAGTTCCAAGGGGAAGTCCAGTTGGAGCCTGCGCCGGGATCGGTACCCATCTCAGGAAGGAAGCAGACATAGCTGTATCCGGAGACATTGCTCTTGGCGACCTTCTGGGCCTTGCGGGCATCCATAAAGAGACCAAGCCTGACGGTACGCTCCTCGTAGTCAATATCCACGCAAGCGTTCATCACAGCGGTGTCATAGAATCCGGTGATACCGACATTGTTGGTGTACTTCTTGCCGTCGTGGTCCTCGAGGGTCTCCTCTCCACCGAGAGGATCGCCGAAGGTGACGGTGATGGAAGAGTTGTTGCCGGCCTTCACAATACCAGTGTTGTTGGAGAAGAACTTCGCGGTGAATTTGTAGTCGCCGTAGAAATCCTTGGGGCCAATCTGGGTGATGATAGCCTGAGCACCCACCATATTGAGGGTGTCGGTACGAGGAGCTCCTGTGTTGTTGGCAGTCCAGATGAGCTTGCCTCCCTTGTAGGAGAGGAAGTGACCATCAGCGGCAGCAACGTCCTTCGAGCCGCCATTGAACTCAACCTCACCGGCCTCGTCGCCGACGAGCTTGTCGAGGAAGCTGGGCTTGTTGACAGTGAACTCGAATGCGCAGGTCTTGCCGGTATCCTCAGCGGTAACGGTGATGGTGACATCTCCCTCAGCGAGGAACTTCACTTCACCCTTCTTGTCCACGCTGGCGACGGTCTCGTCCGAAGAAGAGAACTCGAACCAGTCGACGCTGCTGTAAGAAGCCGCACGGGCAGAATTCTCGGCAGTGATCTTGACAAGGCTGAAGACATTGAGAGACTCATTCACATCAGCTGTCGACTCATAAGAACCGGCCATAAGGGAGCTGATGTAGTTGGGCTCGACCTTCACGATGGTGCTGGTGGAGTACTGGCCGTCAGCAGTGGTAGCCGTAATCTTGGCCATACCGTCACCAATAGCGTCATACTCGGCGCCGACAGCTACAACAGTGCCGTGACCGTCAACAGTGGCAATCTTGGTGTCACTGGAAGTCCACTTCACATAGTTGCTGGTGGCGTTGGAGGGAGAGATGGTGGCATTAAGCTTCTTGTACTCACCAATCTTGAGAGTGATGGTGCTCTGGTCGACACCGATGGCGGTGGGGGCCACCACCTCCACTTCCTTGGTGCAGGAAGTGAAGATGGCCGCCACCGCGATAGCGATATAGAGAACTTTCTTCATGATTACTCGTGATTGTCAGGAGTATTGAGGTTGGGGTTGTTCTGAACCTCTTCCTCGATGATGTTGCAGATCATGTCTGTAGCATTGATCTTCACACTGCTGGCAACGTGCACCTTGGAGCCGGAACGGTCGACGTTGATGCCCCAACGGCGGTTGTTGTAGTACTCACGGCCGTTCTCACCCCACATCTCGATGCGGTACTGGAGCTGCACGAGAGAGAGTCCTGTCTCGCTGTAGTCGCTGCAGCTGGTGCCGCGAGCGTTGAGAAGTGTGTTGAGGGTGGAGGTGCAGTCTGCACCGCTCTGAGCCTGAGCCTCAGCCTTCATCAGGACAACCTCGGAATAACGGAACTTGGTGAAGTCGTTGATACCGACGGCAACATCCTTGGTGGTGTGGCCTGCTCCGGTGGTCTCGTCGAGTCCATAGGTGGCAGCGAACTTGAGAGCGCCGTAGGAAGCAACGATGCCCTTGGTCTGGCCAAGATAAGGGAAGTCGACGATCTCCTGGGGATACCATCCGTCCTTGCGGCAGTCACCAGCTGCAATCTTGTTGTAAAGACGGTCGTCGATACGGGCGCAGGTGCTGGAAGCGTAGTATCCGAAGGGGTTGGCGAGACGGGTGAAGTGTGCGCAGAGAGCGCTCTCGGAATGAGGATTGTATGTGGAAGTCACATTGTATCCGAGAATGGTCTCAGGGTTCTTCTTGATAGCGGTGAAAGCGTTGTTCTCAGGGAGGAACTCAAGCTCTCCGCCGGCCATGCTCGCGCCGGTGTTGTGACCGCCCCAGTTCTCCTTTGCGATGAAGCTGTACTTGCCGCTGCTTATGATCTTGTCGCAAGCGGTGATGGCAGCGCTCCAGTTCTGAGTGAGGATGTTGGCACGGGCGAGGAGGAAGTAGGCGACACCTGCGTCGAGGTCTTCGCAGTTCTCCCAACCGGTGGTGAAACCGACGGAAGACTCAGCTACGCTTGCAGCCTCGGTGAGGTCAGCGATGATCTGCTTCCAGCAATAAGCTGCGGTGGAGCGGCCCTTTGCGGTCTGACCGGGATTATACTCAGTGTAGTAAGGAAGACCGGTGAGCTCAGCATCGGGATTGAATCCGCTGGTGCCGTAAGCAGGGGTGTACTCCTCCATCAGGCACATATATCCGTATGCGCGAACCATAAGGGCAGCTGCATAAGAAGGGCCGAACTTTGCCTTGTAGGTGGCATCGCTCTTGATCTTCTCGGGATCGAAGTAGGCGAGGGTGAAGTTTGCCTTGTTGATAATGAGCCAGTTGACATACCAGTGAGCCTTGTTGGTGGACTCGATGGCGCTGCCGAAGCTGAAGGTGTTCTCGTAGAAGGCCTTACCGCACAGTCCGTTGGTGTCGGAGTTACGGCCGATGCAGATGTCGTTGCCCTGAAGGCCGCGCATCCACTCGATGCCCTGCATACAATAGGTGGAGGGAGCAAGAGCTCCGGTACCCACGTTGGGGATGTTGTAGTAGTTGAAATACTGCTGCATTCCGGCGGCTATCTGGCCGATAATCTGCTCCTTCTGCTCGTCGGTACCAGAGTCCATCAATTCCTGAATCTGCTCGTCGGTGATAGCGTTGGGAGGAGCGACGTCAAGCTGCTTTGCGCAGGAAGAAGCCACCATCAGACCAAGTGCAGCACTTACAGTCAATATAATAAACTTTTTCATATTCATATACATATTAAATGTTCACTAGAAGTCGAGGTTGATACCGAAGGTATAAACAGCGAGATAAGGATAGGAGTACGCACCGACCTCCATACCACCGGTCATACACCAGCGGGGATCGATACCGGAGTGGCTGTAGATAAGGAACGGGTTGTCAGCAGAAGCGAAGATGCGCAGGTTGCTGATCTTGGCCTTGTTCATCCACTTGGTGGGGAAGGTGTAGCCGAGAGTGATGTTCTTCACGCTGAGGTAGGAAGCGTCGAACAGAGCAAGGTCGGTGTAGTTCCAGCTGCCGAGGTTGCCGCCGGCAGAAGCTGCGGTACCGGTGTAGCGGAGCATAGGGAACTTGGCGTCGACGTTGGTCTCACTCCAGGTGTTGCCCATAAGTTCGCGGGACATTGCAGCGCCGCCGTTGTCCTTCATGTTGACAGCGGTCATATACTTACCGGCCTCTGCGGAAGCGTAGTCAACGGAGAGGAACTTACCGCCGAGCTGGTAGCCGAGCATCACGCTGAAGTCGAAGCCCTTGTAGCGCACGTTGGCAGAGAATCCGCCGTAGAGCTCAGGAAGAGCGTCGCCGACCTCGTAACGGTCACCGTCGCCGATGATGGTGTTGTCGGTAGTGAGGATGTCGTCACCGACAGACTTGCCGGGGAACTTGCCTGCGGCGAGGTCCTTCTCAGTCACTCTGTGATAGAAGAGGGCATTACCGAGACCGGGCTGGCCTGCGGAATATCCGGTGTAGGCAGTCTTGCCGTCAGCGTTGTAGTAGGTGACGCCTGTGTTACCGGCGACTCCGCCGTACTTGAAGAGGTACATGTTGTACACATCCTTGCCGACTCCGCGCAGATACTCCACAGCGGTGATGGAACCGACACCTGCCTGGCTCCAGGCGTCAGCGCCGGAAGTGTAGGTGTAGTCGTCACCCTCGGGGATGCTGGTGAGGATGGTGTTGTAGTGAGTGCCGTTCAGGGAGAGGATCACGTCCCAATCCTTGGTCTTGACGGGCTGATAGTTGAGCTCGAACTCGATACCATGGCTGCGGATGCCGGCGGAGTTCTGCTGGAGAGTTGCCTGGCCTGCCGCTGCATAGGAAACGGGAGCATTCCAGATGGCGTTGACAGTGTGCTTGTTGAACCAGTCGAAGGTACCGGAGACCTTGCCTCCGAGGAGGGTGAAGTCAAGACCGGCGTCGGTGGTGTGAACGTTCTCCCAGGTGAGAGCATCGTTTGCCCATGAGCTCTTGGTGAGCTTGGTGCCCGAAGGATAGGTGCTGGTGCCGGAGCCGGACCAACCGGTGGCTGCATAGCTCCAGGTCTGATATCCGGAGTGGTATGCGATACCGTTCTGGTTACCGATGACACCATAGCTGGCGCGGACCTTCAAGTTGTCGAGCCAACCCTTGGTGCCGTCCATCCAAGGCTCGGAGGAGATTCTCCAGCCGCCGCCTACAGACCAGAATGTGCCCCAGCGGTTCTCGGGCTTCTTGAACTTGGAAGAACCGTCACGACGGATCGAAGCGGACACGTAGTACTTGTTGTCGTAGATGTAGTTGGCGCGGCCGATGTAGGACTCCATGACGAGCTTGTCGATGCTTCCGCCGACGGTACCACCGAAGGTGGAGTAGGTCTGGGTGCCAAGGAAGTTGACATAGCCGGTGAAGTCGTTGATGAGGGAGTAGGAAGAACCGTACTTGATGGAGTCGTAGTAGTACTGATAGAACTCGTGGCCGACCATCGCGTCAACGTGGTGCTTGCCGAAGTCCTGATTGTAGTTCACGAGCTGCTGTGTGGTCATCGAGGTGTAGGAGTACTTCTCCTTCCAGATGGCGGAGCGCTGTGCGTCGGACAGACCGTTCATGGAGTGAGCGGACTCGGTGTTCCAGAAACGGGTGCGGGTCGTGAAGGTCTTGTCGTAAGCGATGTTGGCCTCAGCGGTGAAGTGCTTCAGGAAGGAAGCGCGGATGTAACCGTTGGCGGTCATGTCGTCGTACTCCATGGAGTCATAAGCCTGGCTGTAGAAGAGAGGGAGGTTATAGCTCCACTGGGTCGTGGTGTATCCCATCGGAGAATAGCTGTTGCCGAGGTTGGGATAGTTACGGCCGTAGTTACAGTTGATCACGTTCTCGCCGTCGGCGTTGACAACGATGTTGCCGGAAGCGTCGCGGACGTACATCTGATCGAGGATGGTGCCTGTGTCAACCCAAGTGAAGGCGTTCTGGGTCACATAACCAGGGTTACGGCCCCAACGGGTAGGCTGGGACTTGGTCACACGGTGGGTGTAGGAGAACTTGGCACCGGCCTTGAGCCAGTTGGTCACCTGAGCGTTGACGTTGGCACGTGCGGTGTAACGGTCGAAGCTGGAGGTGGTGATGTAGGAAGGATCGGAGAGGTAACCGAGAGAGACGTGATAGTCAATCTTGTCGGATGCTCCGGAAGCGGAGAGGTTGTACTCCTGACGGAAGCGGTTGCTGATGAGGGTGGAAGCGTCGGTCTTCGAGCCATCATACAGAAGCTGTGCGTTGGGGTTCATCTTACCGTCGGTGTTCACCAGATAAGCGCCGGTCATTGTAGCGGACTGGCTGGTGGTGCCGAGGTTGCCGGTGAGGGTGTAGGTAGCGCCGGGAACGTTGTACTGGATGCGGTTGCCCAGACCGTTGCGCTCATAGGTGCCGACTGTGCCGTTGTAGTCGAAGAGGTGCTGGGAAGCGAACTCTGCAGCTGCAGTGGCGTTGCCGTTGTAAGCGGAGGTGTTGGAGCCGTAGCCGTAGTACACATCGTTGTAGATGGCCTGCCAGTAGGTCTCATAGATCTCGGAGGAGCCGCCGTCACCGATCTTGGCAAACTTGGAGTTGCCGCCGATGGCGTTGATACCCCAACGGGTCTGGAGGGAGATCTTGGTCTTGCCCTGCTTACCGCTCTTGGTGGTCACGAGGATGACACCGTTGGCGCCGCGTGCACCGTACAGGGCGGTGGAAGCAGCGTCCTTCAGGACGGTGATGCTCTCGATGTCGTTGGAGCTCATAGAGGACAGAGGGTTGGTTCCCTCAAGTGCAGGAGCGCCGTCGATGATGATGAGAGCGTTGGAGTTGTTCTGGCTGGCAGTACCCATACCACGCACGCGGATACCCATATCGAGACCGGGCTGACCGTCAAGTGCGGATGTCTGCAGACCTGCCACTGTGCCTTCGAGCATACGGGACACGGAGCCCTGTGCCTGAGCGACGAGGGTCTTGTTGTCAACCGTACCGATGGATCCGGTGAGGTCTTTCTTCTTTGCGGTACCGTAAGCGATCACCACGACGTCGTCGAGGAGCTCGGCGTCTTCAGCGAGAACGACATTGACGACGCTCTGGCCGTTGACGGCGACATCCTGAGATGCGTAGCCTACGCAAGAGATGGACAGAACTGCGTTGCCACCGGCGTTGAGCTGGTAGTTACCGTCGAGATCCGTGACAGTGCCGTTGTTGGTGCCTTTAACGACGACACCAGCTCCGGGGATAGCTTCTCCCTTGGCGTCCTTGATTGTGCCGCGGACTGACTGGGAGAATGCTTGCACGCTGATTGTCAGGCATGCAAGGAGAACCAAAAGGATTCTTTTAGTCATAAGCTAAGTTTGGGTTAATAAAATAGGTAGTAAACAATATAAATTGGTTTTATAGTTTCGGTTCAGGCTTCAGCACTTATGAAGTTGTTTAAAAAACCAAGGTTTTGTGGTCGTGTGTTTTAGTATTAGCTGCCAAAATTAAACATTTTTTTTCAATACGAAAAATTTTGCGCAAAAATTTTGCATTTCCGGTCGGGAGGCGAGCCTCGGCGCCATCCCCCGCCTTATGGTTCTGACAGCCGTAGAATGTTGGAATGTTGGATGCGACAGACGTACTTTTTATAAGCGGAACCCCATATGCGGCTCCTTATATTTTATCGATCAAGTATTTGCGAAATTGATATATATGATATATATTTGAGGGAAATTCAAGCCTATGCAGCAGACACTTTTCAATTTTGACGAGACATTCCGGCGCAAGCTCAAGGCAGGAGCGGCGCGTCGAGGGATAAGTATGAAGACTCTGGTCGAAGAGGCGGTATGGCCGCTTGTCAAAGACGAAGACGTCTTCGAAGAAGAACTCCGGTCATTGACCAAGCCTCTTTCCCTCTCGCCGGAGCTTGAGTCTCTCGGAATATCAATCCCGACTGATGAGCGGGCGCGCAGAATGAAGGAAGATCCCAGATTCGCAGATATAATGTCGCTATGAGACTGTTTCTGGACACCAACATAATTGTAGACCTTATCGATATGGAGCGAGCGGAGCATCAAAGCGCAGTAATGCTGCTTCAAATCGCCATCGACAACCCGGGCAAGGTCAGCCCATTCACGACGGAAGATGCCATTGCCACCGCCGCCTATGTGATGAGGCATCATCTCGAAGATTTCCGCGATGCAATTGCGCTCCTTCTCAAATATATCGACATACTTCCAATCGGACGCGAGATGCTTCTGGACATATGCAGGCGCAATCATCCTGACTATGAGGACTCTATGCATATCGGATGCGCCGAAGGGCACAACTGCAGTTGCATAATCACAAGAGACAGGGAGCATTATTACGGTCACACTTCATTGAGAGTGTATTCGCCTCAGGAATTTCTGTCGTTGCTGTAAGACAACTCCTTTTTTGCTCCAACCTGCAGTCAAATCCGGGGCAACTAGAGCGAAATTTTATATCTTTGCACTCTATGCGTACAATACATGCGACAACAATAGTTCTCTTCCTGCTGCTTCTCTGCTCGTGCAGGGGGGAAGAGGAGCAGCGGCTGAGCTACTACGACCTCTGCCGTCAGAACGTCAATCTCGCGCGGGAGGGAAGGCTCGCCGACGACGCGTTCACCTGCGTCCAGCACACCTCGGCGGGACTGGTGCTCGAGTGGGAGCAGGACTACAGGCTCGCCAGGCTCCTTAGCGACATCTATTACGAAGCGGGGCATATGGCCCTCTCGCAGCGCTACGCCTTCGAGGCCAACGTCTATGCGGAAGGCAGGTATATGCCCGATATGCTGAGCCGACTCATCCAGACCAATATAATATATGGCGCATATGCGGTCGCCGAGAAATACATCACCGAGCTCGAAGGCGACCGTGAATATGGCGCCTGGGCCCGCGGTCAGAGGCGCTTCCTCCGGGATGATGCCGCAGTGGAGGCGGATCCGGAGTACGGAGCCAAGCGCAGGTGCATACCGGAGCGGGACTTCCTTGCGAGCACAATAGGCATCGAGGATCTCGAGTATGTGATTGACGCCAATCCGGAGCACAAGAACAGTGTCGACTACCTCGGGGTGTACTATCTTCTCGACTGCGACTTCGAGCGCTTCGGGGCATTCGTGGAAAAATACTATGCCACCAAGGCTCTCCCGGCGCTCCCCCGCAGCTTCGCCGAGGCGGTGTGCATCATGTCCGAAGACAACCCCGGCTACTGGAAGCGCTTCGGCGTGGACCCCGCCCTGTACAGGCGCTACCGCGACTTCGTGAACCGGCTCTCCACCGGGCTTTCGATGGAGAAATTCAACGACACGTTCTGGTACTATGTAATGATGATGAACCGGCAGGCACAATGAGAAAATTCAAGATAATAGTCGCGGCGGCTCTGCTCAGCGCCGCCTGCAGCGTCACTCCGGAAGCCGCCATTGATGCGCTTCCGCCCGTATTCCCCGACTATGTCGGCGTCACCGTGCCCTGCAACATCGCACCGCTCAATTTCCGGCTGGACTGCGAGGCCGAAGGCTCAATTCTCATCCTCTCCGACGGGGCCGAAGAGATAAGGGTCAAGGGCCCGGAATTCGACATTCCGCTCAAAAGATGGCGTGAGCTCACCTCCCGGGGAGCAGGCATCTCCGCCACCGTGCTCGCAAGGCAGGACGGAGTCTGGAAGAGCTACCTCCCGTTCACCATCCACGTGAGCTCCGACAGCATTGACTCTCATCTTGTGTACCGCCTCATCGAGCCGGGATACGAGACCTGGAACAAGTTGGGCATATATCAGAGGTGTCTTGAGGATTTTACCGAGAAGCCCGTGGTCACCAACGAAGGCACCGACCGCAACTGCATGAACTGCCATTCCTTCGCGGGGCGCAACCCCGACAGGATGGTCTTCCATATGAGAGCCGCGCACGGGGGGACATTCGTCACCGACGGCAAGGCAATCGAGAAGCTCAACACCAAGACCCCTCAGACCATCTCCGCGGTGGTGTATCCCCAGTGGAACAATGCCGGCACCCGCATAGCATTCTCAGTCAACGACATCCTGCAGGTATTTCATTCGACCAACCCCAACCGCATCGAAGTCTACGACAAGGCTTCCGACGTGGTGGTCTACAACACCTCCGACCACAGCCTCTCGTCCTCTCCCCTGCTGATGCAGGAGGACGTGCTGGAGACCTTCCCTTCGTTCTCTCCCGACGGGAAGACCCTTTACTTCTGCTCCTGCCCCGTGCAGGACGTCCCCAAGGATTACGCGAAGATTCGCTACAGCATCTGCAGTATAGCATATGACGAGGCGAAGGGTACCTTCGGCGACAAGGTCGACACTCTCTTCAATGCGCGTATCGAAGAGGGTGGCGCCACGTTCCCCAGGGTCTCCCCCGACGGAAGGTATCTGATGTTCGCCCGCGGCCCGTACGGATGCTTCAACATCTGGCACAAGAGCGCCGACCTATGGATGATAGACCTCCTGGACGGAAGGACCTTCCCTCTCGAGGGGGCCAACAGCGCCGAGGCCGAGAGTTATCACGCCTGGAGCGGGAACGGCCGCTGGGTCGTGATGGGCAGCCGTCGCCTGGACGGGCTCTACACCCGCCCGTTCATCTGTCATATGGACGATGACGGCAACGCCTCGAAGCCCTTCCTGCTGCCGCAGAAGGATTCCCGCTTCTATGACCGCTGCTTCAAGAGCTTCAACATCCCCGAATTCACCACCGGAGAGGTCAGCATCAGCGAAAAAGAAATCGATGCCTGCGCGCTTGAAGACGCAGGCACCGACCTCAGGTTCGTGAACTGACCCCCTACTGGTCTACCACAAAGGTGACGGTATCCAAGAACTGGACGGTGTTGCTGTAGTCATCGACAGTCTCGTAGAGGATGTTGAAGGTGAAGGTCTTCGTCGCAGGATCATAATAGCTGGGCTGGGCATCAGCCCCCATAGTGCTCTCATACACCTCCTGCGAAACAGTGTAGACAGGGTAGAAACTGTAGAAGAACCCGGTGCAACACTCCTGGATCGACACCTTGTTGGTCGTCTTGTCCCACTTGAAGTCGAAGGACCCATCGCCTGAGTAGTAGTAGGCGACATAGTAGACATCCTCATCCTCAACATAATACATCGGGACTTCTTTGGTAGTGACTCCAAAGGCTGTGCAGGTGCCGGTGAAGACCTTCACTCCATCGAGGGAGATGGAGCTTCCCGATGATGATGTGCTTGTGGTCTTGAAATTGTCGCTGCACGAGGTGAGTGCGGGGACGGCGAGAAAGGCCGTCAGAATAAAGGAAATGATGTTGCGTTTCATATCTGTCATTTTTCTGTTCTTATCGACTGCCCTGCGACAAGGGTCGGAGAGAGCATTACGTGTGAGGCGGACTGGGTCTGTCCGGCGATGCGGTCAAGCAGCAATTTGAATGCCAGAGACGCCATATCCTGCACAGGTTGGGCGATTCTGGTCACCGACGGGGACATATAACCCATAAAAAGGTTGTCGTCAAAGCTTATGAGCGAAACATCCTCCGGGACCGAGAGACCGGCTTCGCGGATTGCCTTCACCACGCCGAGCAGGATTGTGTTGCTCAAGGCGAAGATTCCGTCGGGTCTGTTCTGCCCGGACAGCAGAAGTCGCGTCTCGACATATCCGCAGTGCAGGGAGAATGCATCTCCCACCACGCTGCACTCATCGGAGAGGCCCGCGTCCGAGACCGCCTTCCAGAACCCGCGGACACGCTCCTGACTGGGCACCGATGACAGGGGGCCCTTGATTGCGACAATACGGCGGCACCCCGCGCGAAGAAGCTCCATTGTGGCATCGAGCCCGCCCTGATAATTGTTGCAGGTCACGAAAGGGAGGAGAGTCCGGGAGAAATACCGGTCGAGAAGAACCGTGGGGGTGTGGCTGCCCACCTTCTCGAGAAGACCTTCGCAGTCTCCGCAGGGGACGGCAATGATGCCTGAGACGCCGGCGACATCAAGCATCTGAATGCACTCGGAGAAGCGCTCGGGATTCTCGTTGGCATCCATGATGCACACCGTATAGCCCTTGGCGTACGCTTCCGAGACGATGATGCTCGCCATCTCGGCGAAATAGGGATTGGAAACCGACGGGACAAGGAGGCCGATGGTCCGGGAGCTCGATTTGCGCAAAATTTGCGCAGACCTGCGAAACACGTAACCCGACTCACGCACGACCTTCATCACCCTCTCGGCGGTCTCGCCTGTGATGCGATTCTTGTCTGCTATGCCATTGAGCACCCTTGAGACCGTTGCAACAGAGCATCCGGCCTTCTGGGCGATGGTCGCGAGGTTGTCCTTTCTCATCTCATTTCAAGTCAGCGCAACAAAAATAAGCATTTTTGCGCAAAAACAAAGTAAAAACATCTACTATCAGAAGATTATTGGGAGTGATAAACACTTTTGTTTGCCTACCTTTGAGGGCTTTGTGGAACTCTAACCAAACCACAATATTTATTACTAACCCAAAATTACCTTTATGTCAAAGCGAATTCTAATGGTAATGCTTGCACTCCTCACTATGGGAGCGCAGGTTTTCGCCCAGAGCATCAGCGGCAAGGTCACTGACGCCAAGGGTGAAGCTGTTATCGGCGCAGGCGTGGTGGTCAAAGGCACCACTACCGGCACCGTTACCGACCTTGACGGAAGCTACAATCTGGCCAATGTCCAGCAGGGCACCGTCGTGGTATTCTCTTGTGTAGGCTTTGCTTCCCAGGAAGTCGTCATCGGCACCTCCAAGGTCGTCAATGTCGTCCTCCAGGAAGACTCCTCGTTCCTCGACGAAGTCGTGGTCGTGGCCTACGGTACCCAGAAAAGAAAGGACGTGACCGGGTCCCTGACCGACGTCAAGTCCGAGATCATCGCCATCCAGAACACCACCACCGTGTCCCGCGCCCTTGAAGGTGCGGCTCCGGGCATCCAGGTGTCCTCCGTCGACGGCCAGCCCGGCTACGATATGGCTATCCGTCTGCGCGGCGCTTCTTCCACCAACGGCAGCTCCGCCGCGGCCCTCATCGTCATCGACGGCGTGCCTCAGCAGACCAACGGCACCTACGAGAACCCTCTCGCGCAGCTCAATCCCGAGGACATCGCCAACGTCACTGTCCTGAAGGACGCCGCTTCCACGGCCCTATACGGATCACGCGCCGCCAACGGTGTCGTCCTCATCACCACCAAGGGAGGACAGGAAGGCAAGGCGAAGATCTCCTTCCAGGGACGCTGGGGATGGAACGCCATCGGCAACTACAACACCAACTCCATCGACACCGCAGCCGAGTACTACGAGTATCTGTGGCAGTCCCTCTACAACTCCTACAGATATGGTGTGGACGGGACCGGCCTTCCCGGCACAAATGCCGACGGCACGTATTACACCAACGTGAACAACCCCAATGTCAGCGACAGCGACGCCCGCGTCTTCGCCAGCGCGCACCTCTTTGACTACAACGGAAGCAACACCAACTTCACCAGGAACGTCCTCGGCAACAACATGGCCTACAGAGTCCCCGGCGCGATCTACACCGCGACAGGATCCGGCAGCGAGGCTTCCGCGACGATGAGCGGGGCATATCTCGTCGATCCCGAGACCGGACGCATCAACCCGAACGCCACGCTTCTGTACGATGACAACGGCTCCGACGCAGTCCTCAAGACGGCCTTCCGCCAGGAGTACAACATCTCCGCCGGCGGCGGCTCCGAAAAGATGAAGTACTACGCTTCCTTCGGATACCAGAACGACCCTTCATACCTGCTCGGCACCGGATTCCAGCGCTACAGCGGCCGTGTCAACCTGGACGCACAGATCACCAAATGGTTGAAGGTGGGCGCCAACGTCGGCTTCTCCAAGACCAAGACCAACTCCCAGGCCGGCAAGTGGGGTTCCCGTCAGATCGGCGGCGCCAACGGTAACGCGATGCTCTGGATCAAGGGCTGGCAGCCTATCGTTCCCCTCTACGCAATAGATGCGAACGGCGACGCGGTTCTTGATGACAACGGCGACAAGGTCTTGAACATCAAGCACTCTTCCTACTCCCCTCTCGGAACCGCGAAGAGCGCATTCACTTCCGACTACGCCTACAACGCCAACACCAACCTCGACCAGCAGGACATCGTGAACTGGACCACCCGCGTCTACGGCAACATCCACTTCCTCAAGCACTTCGACTTCCGCGCGACGTTCAATATGGATATGCAGAATCACGAGCGTTCCATCTACGTCAACAACAAGTACGGTCGTACCAGCTACGGATTCGGCGGCGTCAAGACCACCGACCGCACGCTCCTCAACACCCAGCAGATCCTCACCTACAATCAGGACTTCGGGGCACACCACGTTGACGCAATGGTCGGTCACGAGTATGAAGCCCTCAGCAAGAAGTACCTGAACTACGGTTCCGGCAAGGAGCTCATCGCAGGCATCTACAAGCCCGGCAACTTCATCAGCCGCTTCGCCTGTGTGGACGGCGGTGAGAACAGCCCTTCACCCGGCTGGTCGTACGAGAACACCTACAGGATCGAGTCCTACCTCGCGCGCCTGAACTACAATTACAATCAGAAGTACTATCTCTCCGCATCCTTCAGAGCCGACGGTTCTTCAAGGTTCCTTCCTGACTACCGCTGGGGCAAGTTCTGGTCCGTGGGCGGCAGCTGGCGAATCTCCGAGGAAGAATTCATGGCAAGCACGAAGGATGTCCTCGACAACCTCAAGGTCCGCGCAAGCTACGGTGTGACCGGTAACGCGAACGGTATCTCCATCATGTACCCCTACGCTTACTACACATACGGCGCAGCGACCTGGACATCAAGTACCGGCGGCACCGGCACTCCCGCGACAACCAAGATTTCCTACTACAACCAGACTGACCTGGGAGTTGACCCGACCCTCACCTGGGAGAAGGTTCACCAGTTCGATGCAGGTGTTGACTTCAGCTTCTTCAAGAGCCGTCTGACCGGTGCCATCGACTTCTACAACAACAACACCGTGAACTCCTTCTTCAACCAGACAGTTTCTCCTCTGGCTTCCGTGGGCAAGACCTCGAAGACCATGAACGCCGCTGTCGTCCGCAACCGCGGTATCGAGCTCGAGCTCGACGCCGACATAATCCGCACCAAGGACCTCACCCTCAGTGTCGGCATCAACGGCACGCACTACCGCACCACTCTCATTGACATCCCCGACGATCAGATTCCCAACTGGGATGAGACGATGGATGTTCCCGAGGGATGCTGGAGTGTCAGCACCGAGGATATGGCCCAGGCAGGAACCGCAGGACACGCCGGACGCGGCATCTTCTATCTGCGTGGCGAAGGCAAGGATCTCTTCAACCTCTACATGCCCAAGTATGCAGGCGTGGACGAGTATGGTCTCCCTACCTACTGGCACCGCGTGACCTACTATGACATCAACAAGAAGGAAGACGGCACCTACGATCACGGCGGACGCTATGTCGGTTACAAGCAGGGCGAAGACGTGAGAACGAACGTCGCCGCGGACGCCTCCAACTACGAAGTCGGTTCCGCGACTCCCGACTGGATCGGCGGCATCCAGATCAGCCTCAGATGGAAGGACTTCGACCTGAGCCTCAACGGAGCATATCAGTTCGGTGGCAAGTTCTTCAGCATGGAGTATTCCCAGCACCTGTACAGGACTTCCACATTCGGCCTTACCAACATCCCCGTCTCGAAGAGCGTGGTCGGCAAGACCTGGACTCCTTCCAACACGAGCGCCTACTTCCCTATGCAGTGGTTCCCCAGCTCGACATCCAGCAGCTACTATCTTGACGGATCGCTCCTCCCGGGTTCACACAACTACACCGACATGTCCCTCTTCGACGCCACTTACTTCCGTCTGAAGAACATCACTCTCGGTTACACTCTCCCCAGGAAGATTACGAGCAAGGTTCACATCAGCAGCCTCCGCATCTTCGCTTCCGCCGACAACGTGCTCCTCTTCTCCGGTGCAGCGGGTGTCGATCCTTCAATGTCCGTCATCGGCGGCAAGGAGGTTGACACTTATGTGTATCCCCAGATGCAGACCTACACAATCGGTATAAATCTTGATTTCTAATATTAAGGATTGAAGATTATGAAAAGAATTAAATTTATCTCAAGTATAGCTCTCTGTGCCTTCGCACTTGCATCTTGCAGTGGGATGTTGGACCTTCACAACCCCAACTATTTCACCGAAGAGGAGATGAACGAATACCTGAAGGAGAATCCAAGTGCTGACGAAAGTATCATTTCAGGTCTCTGCGCAGGTCTCTATGGCTATATAACTGTTGCCAATGCCGCGACCAACGGAGGTTACTCCAACACCGGCATGTACGAAAGCTACAAGGACTTCTCACACCTCTGCCAGACCGGCGACATCGTCGAAGGCGCCGTCGGCAACGCAGGGACATTCTCCAAGTGGTATCAGAACCTCGCATCCAACACTTATTGGGAGAGGACGAACGAGGTTGACTGCTATGGCTACTACTACAGCGCTGTCCTGAAGGTGCAACCCGCCCAGAAGGCACTCGACTACCTCCCTGCCTCAAAGGTTGCCGAAAGGCCCGAGCTCGCTCAGTATCGTGCCCAGGCCCTCACGCTCAAGGCTCTCGCCTACATCCAGCTGATGGAGCGCTTCACCGACCTCGATGCGGAGACCATCGTCTCCGAGACAAAGCAGGGCTGGCCTGTCTATGAAGAGTATATCTATTCAGAGCCCAAGGAGCCGCTTTCCTGCAAAGCCACCTGGGCCTGGATCAACAGACAGCTCGAAGAAGCGGACTCCCTGTTCAGTGTCTCAAGTCTTGGCAACAAGGGCTACACAGTCTACGGGACGACCAAGAACGCGAACGACCTCTTCGATATCGACCGCGGCGTCTGCCAGTACTATCGCTGCCGCGCCGCTCTCGACAGCAGGGATTGGAACACCGTGATCAAGGCCGGTAACGAACTCCTTGCCCAGTATCCCGACTTCATCGCCGCGGAGGACTACGGAATGCCCGCAAGCGTCCTTCCCACCGTCCAGCGCACCGGCGTCACTGCCGACAAACCTTTCGGCACCGGTTGGGCAGGTGAATTCCCCGCCAACAAGAACGGCCTTATCAGCAACGAGCTGAACCCTGAAACACTCTTCGGAAACGGAGACAAGAGCTCCTCCACCCAGTTCTGGTCAGTGCTCGGGCTCAACCCCTTGAAGCACGGCCCCTCAGGATACTACCAGATGGACCAGAAGCTCTACGACTCGATGAGCGACGCCGACTGCCGCAAGGCCTGCGTCCTCTCGGAAGACTTCGACGGCCTCGTGGTTTATTCCAAGGCTGAGAAGGATACCACTTTCTCCACCTACACAATGCCGAAGTACACCTCTCTCAAGTGGGGCGCCACCTGCGGACTTGACCAGACCAACCACAGCATCGAGAACACCTTCGCCAACAGCTGCTGGCTTCGCAAATCCGCTGTCCTGCTGATGGTCGCCGAGGCTTATGCACAGAGCGGCAACACCACCGGTGCGAAGTCTTTGCTCAACCAGCTGCTCGCAGCACGTACTCTTCCCGGCTATTCTGCAATGACCTGCTCTACAGGCAGCCTTGAAGAAGTCCAGACCCAGTGGAGAATCGAAATGTGGGGCGAAGGCGACTGGGCATTCTACAACTGCAAGCGCTGGGGTCACAAGTCATTCGACCGCGGCAGCAACCACTGGAGCACAGCCACAATCCCTACATCCGGATGGACTTGGGAAGTTCCCGAGAAGCAGGAGCGTCAGGGCAACCCTTACTGGAACAATTAACAAGCAGCTTTTAAAACCAAGATTATTCGATCATGAAATTATTTAAAATAATTGCCGGAGCATCTGTTGCTTGCGCATTGCTCGCGACATCCTGCGCGAAAGAGGCCCCTGTGCCTACAGGGATGACTCTTGATCAGACGGCCGTGTCGATTTATGTGGGCCAGACAGCCTGTGTCACCCCCAAATTCACACCTTCGGACGCCAAGTATACAAGTCTGGAATGGACTTCCTCCGACGAATCTGTAGCCACCGTAAACGGCGGCTATGTCAAGGGTATCAAAGCCGGTTCCGTCACCGTCACAGGAAAGGCCCAGGGGACCATCACCGCCTCCTGCTCCGTTACCGTGATGAACGTGGAGGCAGAATCCGTCACCCTCGACAAGACAGAACTCTCCTTCTACACAGGTCAGGAAGGCGTCACCCTCACTGCTACCGTACTTCCCTCCAACGTGACATTCTCCGAGGTGATCTGGAAGAGCAGCGATGAAGATGTCGCCACCGTAAACGCCAAGGGTGAAGTCAATCCTGTCGGAATCGGTGAGGCCAACATCACTGCAACTGTAGGAAGCAAGACCGCAACCTGCAAAGTAAGTGTGACCCAGGGCCCTCTGACACTTTCATACTGGAAGAATGACGAAGCGGGCAGCGTGGAGCTCTTTGGCTTCGACACCGATGAAGGCAAGTCTGCCGGAGATGGCGGATGGCTCTATTGGAGCAAGGGGAATGCATACTGGAAGGCTAACACAAGCGGCGAAGCCCGTTCCGCCACCCTCACACTCGAAAGCGGATCCAAGATCACAATCCAGCAGTTCAGCGCTGCGGAATACGCTGCCGGTGAATGGACATTCAAAGCAAAGTTCTTCTCCAACAACACAAGTATCGTCAAGGCCGGCAACAATTCCACAATCACTGTTGTCATCGGCGAACCTTTGGGTGGAGAAGAGACCCTCGAGGACCACGACGGCAGCGTGTACACCAACAATGTAGGCATTACCGGATTCTATGACACTGCAGTCATGAACGCTTGCGTGCTTGTCGACTACGAAGCCGAAACAGCCAGACTCGGTCTCTTTATGGATGCCCGCAAGGCCCAGAAGGTCAGCAAGAGCAACAAAGAAGGATACGGTTATGTCTGCTTCCTCCCCGAGATGGGTACCGATCCCGGTGCAGGCTCCAACTGGACATCTCCCTGGAACTTCGTCCAGCCCGATCTTGACTCCACGAAGGACTATGAGTGGATCTGGTTTGACTCTGACGATGAGCTTGGGGGCTTCAGCTGGAACTCCTTCACGAACAAGCAGTATATGGATGGCGACAAGGCAACTTCCGCGAACTGCATCATAGGCATCACTTGTGCCGTCTGCAATTCTGAGGAGGTCACCGCTGCCACAACTTTCGGAACATACAATGTCATCTATCAGGCCAATACCAACAGTGACACTAAAGTTCCCGTGTCCATAGTAAGGAAGTAAAATCCTTTTACGATAATCAAAAAGAGGCGGGCCTTCGAGTCCGCCTCTTTTTTTATGACAAAATTATGATTAACTTTGAGAATAGAATTATTCACTTGAAGCACAAGACAAAATGAAGAAATTATCAAGATTGGCCGCATTTGTCCTTTGCTGCGCTCAGGCACTGAGCTGCACGACCCCGGAAGTGACGCCGGAGCTCAATGTCACCACGACCGAGCTGACTTTCGGCAATGAAGGCGGGACAGAGAGCCTTGCATTCACCACCAATATGGACTGGAGAGCCATCTGCCTGGAATCCTGGGTCAAAATGAAGGGCACCGGGACCAGCAGCGAGACTTCGCTCTCCGTCACAGTTGACGCGAACCCCGACTACGACGACAGGACGGCGACTCTGACGCTTATTGCGGAAAACATAAGAAAAACCGTGACAATCAAGCAGAGTGCGAGCTATGGTCTGATAGTATCGCAGCGGAACTTCACCCTGGACAACAAGGCTCAAAGCATCGAAATCGAGGTGAAGCACAACGTGGACTTCGAAATCAGCATCGACCAGTCCTGCCGATCCTGGATAACTCAGGCCGCAACGAAAGCCCTGTCCACAAGCACCGTCAAGTTCGACATAGCGGCCAACGGAAGCGAAGGCGACCGCAGCGGCAAGATAACGATCACGCAGAAGGGCGGGGGTCTCTCCTGCGACATCACCGTCAAGCAAGGCAGGAGCGTCAATCAATTCGACGAGGCCAACATAGTCTGCTCATTCGGTATGCTGTCCGACACCCACATCAACCAGAACAACACCCAGAATTGTCAGGACAAGCTTCGCAGCGCGTTCGCCCAGCTCAAGTCTCAAGCCCTCAAGCACGACGCCGACGGTCTGGACGGCATCTGCGTGGCGGGAGACCTGATAGACTACGGCGGGAGTCTGGATGCGCAGCTTCCCATATTCAAGCAAATCTATGAAGAGGCATTCGACCCTGAGCAGATACCTCTTGTGTACACCATCGGCAACCACGACCCCAACACAAGCTACTGGTGGACCTCGGCCGTGTACACATTCGCCCGGACGATAAGAGACAGATTCGGCAGCAAGTACGAGACCACTGACAAAGAATCCACGATGCGCGACAGCTACGAATGCCGCCACTGCGTGGTGGGAGGATATCACATACTTGCCGTGACTCCCAATTCCACGGAGCCGGTATCGTACCCCTCAGAGGTGATACAATGGCTGGACAACACGCTGAAGGCCATTACGGAATCCGACCCGGACCACTACATAATCCTGCTCACGCACCCGATGATTTACAACACAGTGTATGGCAGCAAACTCGGGCCCGACTGGTTGAACGGGGCCTGCAAAGACCAATGGTACACCAAGGCTCTGACGTCCACTCTTCAGAAATATCCCCAGGTGATGACTTTCGGCGGTCACCTTCACTTCCCCATCAATGACCCGGGGAGCATCTGGCAGGGCGATTTCACCTCATTCGGATGCGGTTCCACACGCTATATGGCAATCGAGGACGGCAAATACGAAGACATGTCGAGCGACACGGTGATGAAGGATGCCGCCGACATATCCTCCGGCCTTCTCCTTCAGTTCGACCAGAGCGGCAACGCCCGAATCACAAGGATGTACTTCTCGCAGAGCACGACCTTCGGAGCCCCCTTGGAGCTGGAGCATCCTGCAGCCAGCAAGTCTCATCTGGCCAAATACAACACCGCTACAAGAAAGAGCGCCAACAAGGCTCCGACTCTCTCGACTCTGGACGTGCAGAAGAGCGGTGCAGTGTACAACGCGACGTTCGCAAAGGGCTCCGACGACGAATTCGTCCATCACTATGTGCTCACAATCAAGAAAGACGGTGCAGTCGTGATGACCAAGAACATTCTGTCGGATTACTATCGTCACGCGGATCCTTCGGCGATGAAATCCACCTGGGAGGTATCTCTGGGGCAGCTTGACTCCGGCGACTATGAAGCGTCACTGGTGGCATATGATTCCTGGTGGGCGAAGAGCGAGGCTCTTGTCAAGGAATTCTCGACAGACGGCAAGAGGACCTGGGCGCTGAACGCCAAGAAATTCGACCAGACAAGCGGGACGAAAGAGATCACGGAGTCCTGTACCGTCGGTCTGACAGTGAGGGACTACGAAGGCGAGAACGGCAACAACGTGCTCATCAAAGGCCTTTTCTACGACGCCGAGGTGGAAGGCAAGGTGGTGAAGGACGGCGACAAGATCACCAAAGTGGGCGTCTATCTCAGCTCCAAGCGCATCTACAAGGCCGACGACACCAGATATTGCGTCCTTCTGCCCGGATGCTCCACGAAAGGATCATACTGGAAAGACTACAACTTCCTGCCCAAGGCCGACAAAGCCTTCTGTGACAACAACTACGACTGGCTGTGGTTCACTGTCGACGGCTCAGGGACGAGCGCAAAATACGTATACTACAATGCCGGACAGAACTCCCCTAACGATGCATACACCTATCTGGGCCTGAGCTTCGGATGGGCGACGCAATCCGGGGCAATCACATCTTCCGATTACGAGGTTATCTATCAGGCCAACTACGCCACCGACAACAACAAGGGAATGTGGTTTGACCTTCCTTCAGACTAAACATTACTTATGAAAATCTTTTTCTTCCTCCTGGCCGCCATCCTCGCTTGCGGCAACCCTGCGCGCCTTGTCACCACCAAAGCGCAGTCACAAAGCATTGAAAGCCTGAAAGTCCTTGATGAAGGCGAACTCTTCACAATGGAATACAAGGCAGACTACAAGCTTCAGGAATTCATCGACGCCGACCTCACATCCCGCTCGGAAGTGAGCGCGGCTGCCGCAAGGCTTCTCCTGGATCCCTCGAAGGCGCAGAAGCAACCGGGAGGTCCGGTCAATCCCGCCTGCTCCGCATTCCAGGCGGTGACCCCCGAAGGAGACGTCATCTACGGCCGCAACTTCGACTACAGATTCAAGGACGGGGCCAACATAATGGTGCGCACTTCCCCCAAAAAGGCATACAAGTCCTTGAGTATGGTGTCGATGAACTTCGTCGGGCTCGACGCGAACAACCTCACTGACGGCAAAACTGACCTTTCGCTGCTCGTGGCGGCGCCCCTGATGCAGATGGACGGTATGAACAGCAAGGGCCTCGCGATATCCGTCCTGGTAGTGGTGGCTGACGACTGCGCCAAGCAGTACGAAGAGGGCAAGCACAGCATCATGACATCAGTGATGATGCGTATGTTGCTCGACAGGGCCGCCACCGTGGACGAGGCCATAGGGATGCTTGGAGACTACAATTTCTTCGCCGACGGCCTCCAGCAGGACCGCAAGAAGGGCAACTTCAGCAACTACCATTTCTTCCTCGCCGACGCTTCCGGCAAGAGCGTCATCCTCGAATACATCAAGCGCGACGGCCCTGGGACAGACTCCCCGTGGGTGCTCAACGTAGTGGATGAGCGCCAGGTCACCAACCACTTCCGCAGCGAAGGCTGGAGGCATCTGGGGCGTCAGGACGAGAGATTCAACAAGATGCAGAGCACCCTTGAAGAAAAGGGTGGCGTGCTGACAGAGGAGGAAGCCATGAAGCTTCTTTCAGATGTGCATCAGGAAGCTCACGAGGGCCACGAGGGCAAGACGCAGTGGTCGGTTGTCTACAATCTGACGAAAAAGAGAGCCACCGTCTGTATGGGCCACAATTATGGCAAAACCTACAGCTTCTCCCTGAAGAAGAAGCTGTAAAGCTACTTGTACACGATATAAGCGGCGGCATCGAGGCGCAGGCCTTCCACTCTGTTGAGCCACTTGAAGCGGACCTCGTGAGCGCCGCTCTCGAGCCTGTAGTCAAACCAGATCTGCTCCAGACGCTCGTGGTATGACGCGGGGAAGTCGACCGTGTCACGCACCTGACCGTCCACGCTGACTTCAATCCGGGCGCGGTACTCGGGCATGGACTTGCGTTCGGGCCCGACATATCCTCCCCGCACAACCACTCCCTTGCCCTCGAAGGAGAACGCCACGCTGTCCACGTCGCAGTCAAGAGAGGTCTCGCAGTCAGGGACAAGCCCCTCGAAACCCTGCTCGAAGCGAACGGGACGGGGTTTGCGCACGCAGATGGTCACGTCGTCTTCTCCCACCTTTCCACCATACTTCCCGATGACGGCCAGAGCCTGACGATAGGACATGTCGTATGTCTTCTCCAGGTCGATATCCGTGCCGAAGAAGGGGATCTGCTCGGCAGCCTTGAGGGGCTCGAGGAACTTCGCGGGGATGGCTTCGTAGCCCTGCATCGTGGCCAGGATACCGGCGGCGGAAGCGGGGTTGCAGTCGGAGTCCTGTCCGCAGCGGGTCGAGATCTCGAGGGTCTTCTCGAAGTCGGCTTCGCCGTAGAGAAGGCCGACGAGAATGTAGGCGCTGTTGATCACCGCGTCGATGTTATAAGGCTTGAACACGCCCTCGGGGCAACCCACGTCGACTCCATAATTGTCCTCGATGAGCTGCCAGGTGGCCTTCCAGTCTGAAGGATTCTCCTCCCACCAGCGGATGACGTCGTCCATACAGCGGCGATAGCGGGTGCCTTCGGGGATAACCTTGAGGGCCTCCCGGACTATAGTCTCGACATCATCATATATGAAAGCGAGCGAATACATCGCGGCCACATACACTCCGCCGTACCATCCGTCGCCGTAGTTCATCATATGGCCTATCCCGTCGGCATAGTGGCAGGCGGCGGCGGTCATACCGGGGCTCATAAGCCCGGCGTAGTCGGCCTCGATCTGGAAGTCGATGTCGTCGGCGTGAGGGTTATTGAGCCAGTGCCCGGACTCGGGAGGCATAATGCCGTGGTGGATATTGTAGCGGGCCTGCTGGTTGGCGTGCCACAGGCTGTAGGCGGCATCCGCATAGGCCACGGCGAAAGAATCGATGGGAGCGTCGAGCCCGAGACGGTCAAAGACCTCGACGAAGGTGAGGTCCATATATACGTCGTCGTAGAGATACTTGTTGTGTATCATCATATTGCGCACGGCGTCGTCGTACCAGCCGATTCGGATGCTGTCCGCGATCATACGGCTGCGGTAGCGGAACTCGGTGGGCCCTCCGAAGGTGCAACCGATGGTCTGGGCGGCCCAGCCGCCTTTGATCTTGTCCATAAGGACGTCCTTGCTGATGGTGACTTCCTGCCCGGCGGAGCAGCCGCTCAACGCGAGACAGAGGAGCGATGCGCTCAGGATGATGCTGTTGAATATCTTTCTCATAATGCGCAAATTTAATCTTTGTCCGGTGTTAAAAAAAGAGGAGCAGGTGATAAATTTGACAATTACTTTGTACATTTGCGCAAACAAATCAACTAGGACAATGAAGAATTTCCTGAAAACGACCCTGGCCGTCATGGTCGGCCTGCTGATTTTCTCAATAATCAGCGTAGTAATGACACTGGGGCTTGTCGGCTCGATATCCGAGGCAGGCAAGTCGTCCGAACCCATAACGTCCGACTCAGTGCTCAAGATTGACCTCTCGCGCATCGTGATTGCGGAGCAGAGCGCCGAGATAGACCCTCTGAGCATGATTCAGGGCGGCAACACCGACATCAGCACGATAGGTCTGTGGGACGCCGTGAGCGCTATCAATAAAGCGGCCACAGACCCTTGCATCAAGATGATCTACCTCAAGATTGACGGCAACCAGACCAGCCTCTCCGCTCTGGAGGAGCTGCGTACCTCGATAGCCAATTTCCGCTCAGTGAGCGGCAAGCCGGTGATCACCTACACCGAGGCCCCCAGCACGGGAGGATACTACCTCGGCTCGGTGGCCGACAAGGTCTATATGACCTCCTGCCACGGAGCCACCACGATGCTCACGGGAATAAGCTCCCAGATGGTGTTCCTCAAGGACATCCTCGACCGTCTTGGCGTCAACGTGCAGCTCATCCGTCACGGCAAGTACAAATCTGCCGGCGAGATGTTTGTCCGCAGCGCTCCCAGCGCCGAGAACATGCAGCAGAACCAGGAGATGATCGACTCGATGTGGGGGATTGTCGCCCAGAGCATCGCAGGCAGCAGAGAGATCAGTGTCGAGAGCCTCAACGCCGCGATAGACGGCCTCAAGCTCAACCTCCCCGAAGACTTCCTCAGCGAGGGGCTTGTCGACGACCTGCTCTCCAGAGAAGAGCTACAGGACAAGATCGCCACTCTCGCGGTGAAGGAAGACTTCAAAGATGTGACGATGGTCAACTTTGCAGACTACGTCAAGACAGCCAGTACACAGTCGTACAAGATTCACGACAAGATTGCCGTCATCTATGCCGACGGTGAGATAGTGGACGGGGCCGCGGGCAAGGAAGTCTCCGGCGACCGGTTCGCCTCCATCATCTCCAAAGTGCGCGCGGACTCCAGCGTCAAGGCGGTGGTGCTGAGAGTCAACTCCCCCGGCGGCAGCGTGCTCGCCTCCGAGAAGATAAAGGGCGAACTGGACCTTCTCAAGGCGGTCAAGCCTCTTGTCGCATCGTACGGAGACTATGCCGCATCTGGCGGATACTGGATCTCCAACAACTGCGACAAGATCTTCTCCGACGCCACCACCCTCACCGGATCCATCGGAGTGTTCAGCATGCTTCCCGATTTCAAAGGATCCCTCAAGAACATCGCCCACATCAACATCGTGAGCGTCAACTCCAACAAGCACGGCGATATGTACTCTCTGATGCGTCCGCTCGACAGCGCGGAGAGCGCATATATGCTCCGCTCGGTCGAAGACATCTACGACAAATTCACATCTACAGTCTCCTGCGGCCGCGGCCTTGAAGTCAAATATGTGGATTCAATCGCCCAAGGGCGTGTCTGGACAGGCGCGGACGCCTGCGGCAACGGCCTTGTGGACGAGATAGGCACCCTTGAGGACGCCATCCTCTACGCCGCAGTGTGCGGGGGCAACTCAGACCTGTCCTCCTGGAGAGTCGAAGCCTACCCGAAGCCTCAGTCGGCTATCGAAGAACTGATGGCAATGCTGTCCGACAGCTCAAGCAAGGAGGAGCAGATATTTGAAGGCACCGCTCTCGAGGGCATCGCCCGGACTCTCCGTAGCTGGGCGAAGAATGCGACCGAAGGAAGAGCCGACGTGATGTTCGCCCGCCTCCCCTACGAGATACAGATCCGCTAGAGCAGCAGCATCACCGCGAAGACATACAGAAGGAACCCCTGCAGCTTGAGTCTCTCGGGCGCATTGGCCGAGATGACGGCCTCGACAGGGTCGGTCCCGACAAGAGACAAGAGGTCATCCCCTCCCGGAAAGGAGTGGGATGACCACTTTTTGATGACCTGGGCGTCGGCAATCCAGACAGCTCCGCCGTTGGAGCGGTTGAGAGTCATAAGAGTCCTGTGGTCGGCAAAATAGAGAGTCGACTTCAAGACAGGGTCCGACGTCAAGGCATCCATCTGCCCGGCGGTCCCGCAGACGAGAAGCATAGGCTCGAATCCGGCGGCACGGGCGGTGCATAGCTGCGACGAGACCACTCCCCAGTCCACTATCTTCTCAGGGTCATACACGCTGACAGCAAGCACGTTGCCGCGCAGAGCGAGGCTGTCGCGATATTCCCCCCTGATGTCGCGGATTGAAAGAGCGCTCACTCCGTCTTCATCTTCTATCTCCTCGCCGGGCTTGAGCGACGTGAAATCCTGGAGAGGAATCGACACGAAGGAAAAGGCTGCGAACACCGCGACCGACACCAGCGAGAGGCCGAACCCGACATACTTGACCCGGGCGGCCTCAAAAACCTTGGAAAGAGGCAGGAACGCCCCTGCCCACAGAGCAAGAAGGACCAGATTCTTGACGAGGCTCCCGGCGTGAGTGAGATGAACCGCCTGTCCGAAGCAGCCGCAATCGAAGGAAGGGTTTGCAAGATAAAGCACGAAGGTGAGAATCGTGAAGAAACCCAGGAATCCAAGGGTTACCCACCTTGTGACTCTGCTCCACACGCCGGTCAGAAGAGCAGCTCCGAGGGCCGTCTCGACAAATGCTGCGGCAAGGGCCGCTATGCGGGAAGCGGGAAGGAGAAAACCGAGATGAAAGAACTTGAAATATTCCTCCACGACAAGCCCCGCTCCCACCGGGTCCATCAGTTTGAGGACTCCGGCGAGGAAGAGCACAAAACCTATGACAAGGGCACAGAGCCTCCTAAATACGCGCATCTACAACCGTCTTTATCTTTGCAAATATATCATCCGGGGGAAGCATCGAACCGTCGGGGGCCGAGCAGTCCACTACCACGAGCGAAGGGTCGAGCGAGGCCTGACGGCGGTACATAGCCTGCACCCTCTTCTGGAACTCTATGTCGGCCTCGTGGATGTCTGCATTCCCCTGAAGATAGCCTCTGTCGTCTCCCTTCCTGTTCCCCTCGAGGCTCTTCTCGACAAAGGAGATAGGCACGTCGAGAAAAATGTTGAGGTCGGGCCTCGGGATGCCGAAATGTCCGTACTCCGTGTTGAGTATCCACTCGCGGAGCTCCTCGACCTCGTCGGGGTCGGAGAGTTTGGCGCACTGATAGGCTATGTTGGAATAGACATAGCGGTCGAGAAGGACCGTGCCTCCGGCCGCGATGACGCGCCTTATGTCCCGGGAGGCGTCACTCCTGTCGGAGGCAAAGAGCAGGGCGACGAGCTGGGGATGAACCGACTCGATGGAGCCGAAACCTCCGCGCAGGAACTTCCCGATGAGCTCTCCCCAGAGGGGGGCGTCATAGCGGGGGAAATGTATGTATTCGAGAGACGGGCAGATACTCTCCAGATAGGAGCGGAGTCTTCGTACCTGAGTCGATTTGCCGGCCCCGTCAAGGCCTTCAAGAACTATAAGCATACTTCTTCTCTACTTCACAAGATAAACGTCATCACCCTTCTCGGCAAATCCGAGATGCTCCCGGGCGAATGCCTCGAGCGTGTCGCGGTCGTGGCTCAGAAGGCTGGTCTGCTCTTCCAGAGAGCGGGTCTGAACGCGGAGCTTCTCTATCTTCCTCTCCTGACCGGCGATGGTGAACCCGGCCTCAACCCAGCGCAGAAGATTGTCTTTCTTGACGAGCAGAAAGACGACCATAATCAATGTGGCGACGATGGCATAACGCACGAAAGAGCGCTGCTCGTGCCTGGAGCCGTCCTTGCTCCTGTCCCATATGTCCCTGAAGTATCCCATTATCTTTCGAAGAGAGCGGGGACGCTGTCGGCGTTGCCCGAAGTGCTTTTAAGAGGTATACGTCTGAATGAAATCACCACAAGGGCGGTCGCGACGACGCAGCATCCCAGGATTATGAAGTACTCCGGGCCGGTCAGGAGGTCACGGAATGTCTCGAACTCCTCAAGAGAGGGAATCCGGCTCATCACGAGGGCGAGGGTGTTGTTGACGCAGTGCATCAGCATCGTGAGCCTGAGGGACCCGGTCTTGTAGTAGACATAGGCGAAGAGGCATCCGAGAAGGAATGCCGGCAAGGCCTGCCAGAGATTGAGGTGAATCAGCGCGAAGAATGCGGCCGAGATCACTATGGCCCATACAGGCCTGATACCGTTGCCAAGCAGACCTCTGAGCACCATACCGCGGCATAGCCACTCCTCGAAGAGGGGAGCGAAGATGCTGACGCACAGCAGATTGACCCACAGATTGCCGGAAGTCATACTATCCAGGGCGTCCTTGAGCCACTCCGGCATCTTGGGGAGCAGGAGCGACAGGGAGTCGGTGCAGTAGCTGAGCGCGACGGTCCCCACGGCGGCGAGAAGCGCGCACAGCGCCCCGCCGAGAGGAGCGAAGTTGGAGCTGTCCAGCCTGACCCCTCTTCTGACAAGACAGAGGCTCCTGCTCTTGAACGAAGCGTATATCATCGGAGGGATGAACATCAGCGGGTAGGCGACCACGGTGCCGTATTCGACTGCGGCCCCGGAGCCGAGAAGAATCTGGAAAACCACGGTCACGACATTGCCGAGGAGCGATCCGACGACAAACCACAGCAGGAGTATCACCAGTTCGCGGACCCCGGGCACGAAATAGGTGTAGTGCTCCAGATAGTTGAAATTGCCCTTGCGTCTGCGGCCCATACTCTACTCGTAAAGAGGTGAAGGATAAACGCCCTGCTCCACGAGGGAGGCGAATCTGGCGACAACTCCCGGACGGTCTTCCTTGAAGGTGACGCCGAACCACCGGGAAGGCGTGGAGAGCACGTCGCACGCTCCTTCGCCGCTCTTGACCATACAGTCGATGGCGTAGGGGATGTAGAATTCTTTCTTGGGTTCGTCGATATTGGCTTCGAGGAACTTCTCGAACACGCGGGCGCTCTTCTCGAAATAGTCAGGAGTGCAGCACCACATATTCATCGAGCAAAGGTCGGAGCCGTTGAGACAGACGTGCTCCGAAGAGACGGAATTGTCGCCGCGCACCACTCCGTCGGGGTCTCTCTGGATGCAGAGGTGCTCCACCACGCTCGTCAGGTGGTTGGCCTCGTCGTATGAGCAGATGCCGCGGGAGACGCTTCCGTTCTCGGAGAGAGTGTTCTCCAGAGCGAACCCGACTATCGCGTACACGCCCTCAGAAGCTTCGTGGGCCCGGCACCAGTCGCCCGCAATCTTGAAGGATTCGCGGCCGTAGAAGTCGTCGCCGTTGATGACGACGAAGGGCTCCTTGATGACATCGGCGGCCATAAGCACGGCGTGGGCGGTGCCCCAAGGCTTCTGGCGCTCGGGGTTGAGGGTGAAGCGGGAAGGAATCTTGTCCAGCTCCTGGGTCACGAACACGAACTCGAGCGGAGTCCCGTCCGCGCACTTGACATTGCTGTATTTGTCCTTCACGGTCTGCTTGAACTGGTCGAGGAAGTATTCTCGCACGATATAGACAACCTTGCCGAACCCGGCGGCGACGGCATCGTAGATGGAATAATCGATGATGGTTTCGTTGTGGGGGCCCAGGCCATCCATCTGCTTGAGTCCGCCGTAACGGCTGCCCATACCGGCAGCAAGGACGAGAAGAGTAGGTTTCATATCGAGAGTTTGATTTGTTTACATTCTTACAAATTTACTTGTTTTTTGACAATCTCCCAAAAAAGACTACTTTTGTCCAGTATGCAAACTCTTGACGAACTCTACACATCCCTGACAGGCAGCCGCCCCGCCTCCGTGGAGCTTCTTCCCCTGTCGGGCAGCGCCCGCAAGTATTACCGTATGACGGGGTCCCTGACCGCAATAGGCTGCGTGGGGACCAACCGGAAGGAGAACAAAGCCTTCACGACGATAGCCCGCCAGATGCGCTCCCGCGGCATCAACGCTCCGGAAGTCTACGCCGTCTCGGACGACGGGATGGCTTATCTGCAGGAAGACCTGGGCGACGCCCAGCTCTTCGCGATGCTCTCCCCCGCCATAAACTCGGGCACATACGACGACTCTCAGATCGAGATGCTCCGCAAGGTGATGCGCGCGCTCCCGGCTCTGCAGCTGCGCACTGCCGAGGGGATGGATTGGGATGTGTGCTTCCCCGACAAGGCGTTCAACGAGAGGATGCTTCTCTTCGACCTTAACTACTTCAAATACGACTTCCTGAAGTTTACCGGACTGGAATTCGACGAGATTGCCCTTCAGGACGACTTCGACGCCCTCTCCCGCGACGCCCTCTCGGAAGAGAGCCGGGCATTCATGTACCGCGATTTCCAGGCACGCAACATAATGATCAGGGACGGCGAACCCTGGTTTATCGACTTCCAGGGCGGACGGAGGGGCCCGGTCCAGTACGATCTGGCCTCTTTCGTCTGGAATGCCGGCACTCACTTCCCCCGGGAGATAAAGGCCGAGCTCGAGCGCTGCTACATCGACTCTCTCGAAGAGCTTACGAGGGTCGACAGGGCTCATTTTCACGAACGCTACAGGCTCATCACTCTTGTGCGAATGCTTCAGGAACTGGGCGCTTACGGGTTCCGCGGCCTGTATGAGCGCAAGCAGATATTCCTCGACTGCCTCGCTCCGGCCCGGCAGTGCCTCGCCGAGCTTCTCGAGGAGAGATTCGAGCGCTATCCTTACCTTGACAGTGTGCTCCGCAGGGTCACCCGACTGGAATTCTGAGATGAAGGCGATGATTTTCGCGGCCGGGCTCGGGACGAGACTCAGGCCACTGACCGACAACATCCCCAAGGCCCTTGTCAAAGTGGGCGGGGTGACGATGTTGGAGAGGGTGCTGCGCAAGGTCAAGGCCGCCGGCATCGAAGACATAGTGGTCAACACACACCACTTCGCCGACAAGGTGGACTCGTTCCTGAAGTCCTCCCCTGACCTGTCGGAGGGCGTGAGGGTCTCGCGCGAAGAGGCTGAAGCTCTGGAGACCGGAGGAGGGATACGGCACGCTCGGTCCCTGCTCGAGGGCTCGGGAAGTTTTCTTATGCACAACGTGGACATCCTCTCCGACATCGACCTGAAGGCATTCGCCGCGGAGCACCGGGATGACTGCCTCGCGACTCTCGCCGTGCACGAGGCCGAGGCGGACAGGTATTTCCTCTTCGACGGGCAGATGAGGCTCGTCGGATGGACCGACGCCCGGACCGGAGAGGTCAGATCGCCCTTCCCCGGGTTGGAGGCGGAGAAGTGCCGCCGCCTGTCGTTCTGCGGAGTCCACATCCTGTCCGACGAGGTGTTCCCTCTGATGGAGGACTGGCCGGAGAGATTCGGGATAGTGGATTTCTACCTCAGCGCGGCCGCGCGGCACACAATCCGCGGAGTGGTCCAGGAAGGCATCCGGCTCATCGACATAGGAAGCCCCGAGAAACTTGCCGAGGCCGAACGATTTGCTGGTTCAGGCAAATTTGATTAATTTTGCGCCCTGACTATGAAAGCCCATTCACGGATACTGTTGCCGGTCGCGATTCTCGCGGCCTTTGTGGCAGGCTCATCGAGAGCGAGCGGCAGGGTCAGCAAATCTTTCGAGATCGACCCCCCGTACGTATGGGAATACGTCCCCGCCCAAGACACCGTGCGCTATCCGATGTGCGGCTGGAAGCTCAACCGCAAGGGAAGCTTCGAAGACATCAAGATTGCCGACAGCCTGCTCGCCGCTCAGATGGGCTTCTCCCTGGCCGAGTACGACACGATCCCGGAGCTCACGGCCCGAGACACCATCAAGGTCCCCGATTCGCTTCGGTTCACGGACCCGTTCCGCTACAAGTATTACGTCGCCCTCCTGGATTCGCCCACCCACATCCTGGTGCGGGACTCGCTCAAGGAGTCCGAGATGAGGCACCGCAAAGACCTTGACACCCTGCTCGCCCGAGCGGACTCCTGCGACCGTCATATGCTGGATTCCATCTATTTCGCGGATTCGGTGGTGCGCGAGCGCCTCGCTTTCGAGGCCTGGTACAATGGCCTGAGCAAGGAAGACCGGAAGAAGTACGACTACGAGCAGAAGGTCAACCGCAAGATGCGCGAGTCCGACTCGCTCCGCGCCCTGGCCGAAGAGAAGCAGGCCGTCAAGGACAGTATCACCGAGAACAAACCCCGCATCCTCGAGACTTTCGCCCTGCCCGACTCGATGTACTACAAGCGCATTATCAGCTGGACCACAGACCCGGACTTCCACAAGATGGATGTGGAGATCCCGGACACTTCATACAACAAGTATTTCTACGACTACCCCTTCCAGCGTAACGACGTCGCCAGCAGCTGGCTCGGCATGGCCGGATCGCCGGTGCAGCCCTACAACTACTTCAAGCGGGGCCGCGGCGATGCGGCGGACTTCATCACCCCCAACGAGACGTGGACATTCTCCGCGCAAACCCTGGACTGGTACAACACCAAGACCCCCTATACGGAGCTTGCCTACTGGGGCACGCTTCTGGGCACGAGGAGCAAGGAGTCGGACAACCTGCACATATTCACCACCCAGAACATTCTGCCCGAACTCAATTTCAGGCTATCCTTCGACAGGTGGGGAGGAAGCGGGATGCTGGACCGCGAAGAGACGGCCAACAAGACCTCCGTGGCAGCTCTCAACTACCTGGGCAAGAAGTATATGATGCACTTCGCCTACATCCACAACAAGGTCACCAGGCAGGAGAACGGAGGCATCTGCGACGACAGGTGGGTGCGAGACACCACCATCGAAGTCAGGGAGATTCCCATCAATCTGTCGAACGCCAGCTCCGAGATGACCAAAAACACCTTCCTGCTCGAGCAGCAGCTTCGCATCCCCTTCAACTTCATCAACAAGCTTAAGGGGCGCCGCGACACCACCTTCCTGTATGATTCGACAGCCTTCGACAAAGACATCACGACCGCATTCATAGGGCACAGCAGCGAATTCACTTCATATCTGAGAAAGTATGAAGACAACAGCGGCGACGTCACTTCCTCCGCATTCTACAACGACGTGTTCAACTACGGGACACACGAGACCTCCGACACCCAGAAGGTCTCGGTGCTGGACAACAAAGTGTTCCTGAGGCTCCAGCCCTGGGCGGCCGACGCGATTGTCTCCAAGCTCGACGTCGGCGTGGGAGACCGCCTGCGCACATACCACGCCCCCGACGCCGAGACCCCCGGTCTGAGCAGCAGCGTCACCCAGAACACAGTCTACCTCTACGCCGGAGCGGAAGGCAGCCTGAAGGGCAATTTCAGCTGGGACGCCAAGGCTGATTACGGCCTTTTAGGCGAAGAATTCGGCGATTTCGGCGTGAAGGCCAACGCCCTGCTGCGCTTCTACCCTTTCCGCAGGGCGCGTTACAGCCCCCTGACCCTCAAGGCAAGCTTCGAGACGTCCCTCCGCTCCCCCACTTTCTACCAGCAGCACACGATGACCAACCACTTCAAGTGGGACAACGATTTCTCCAAGCAGTCCGCGACCAGCGTGAGAGCGGAGATAGACATCCCGCACTGGAGATTCAACGCTTCTCTCGGCTATGCGCTGCTTGCCGGCAACGTGTACTATGACACGCTCAGCATCGCGAGGCAGAACGCAGAGGCGATGAGCGTACTGTCGGCCTCGATCCGCAAGGACTTCGTGCTGGGCATACTCCATCTGGACAACCAGGCTCTCTTCCAGCTGTCGAGCAACCCCGACGTGATCAACCTGCCCGCCGCCGCCCTCAACCTCAGGTGGTACATCCAGTTCGTGGCGGCCAAAGACCGCAAGACGAAGACGCAGAACGTGATGACGATGCAAATCGGCGCCAACGCCTTCTACAACACCCAATGGTACGCACCTGCCTGGAACCCCAACCTGGGCGTGTTCTACAACCAGAACAAATATCTGTACGAGAACGGCCCCTCAATCGACCTCTTCGCCAACATCCAGTGGAAGAAGGCCTGTATCTTCATCAAGTACGAGAACCTGGGCGCCGGATGGCCGCTCAAGCATCCTGACTACTTCAGTACCGCCCACTACATCCGTACCGCGAGCACAATCAAACTGGGCATCTTCTGGCCGTTCTACATCCAGCCCGGAAAAGATAGCCACTCCTCACATAAATGATGGGAAAAAACCTACTGAAGACAGAACTCATACCGCTGGCCGCGGGTCTGCTGATCATTGCGGCGACGATCGTGGCCTCAGGCCTCAAGGGCGGAGACTACGAGCCGGGGCATCTGCGCTGCGCCATCCAGATGAGCAGTATGGATGACACCACCGGAGGCCTGCTGACAGGCTACAACTACCACCTCCTGGAGAGTTTCGCCTCAGAGAGCGGCTCCACCATAGACATCACCCTCTCCAGGCGCGGAGACTCCTATGTGGACTCGCTCAAGAGCGGGAGCATCGATCTGGTGGCGGTGCCGCTTGCCGACGCGACTGTCGTGGACAGCGTGGAGATGTCAATCCCCGTCGACGGCATCAGCGCATGGCTTCTGCCCCGGGGCTCGGTCAAGCTGAAGGAGGCCCTGGACAAATGGATACACTCCTATCATCATTCCGAAGGATACAAGCACACCAGGACTGTATTCCTGAAGACCTACGACCCGTTCAGGGTCGCGCGCTCCGGGAGAAAGCTCTCCTACATAAGTCCCTACGACTCGCTTGTACGCCGGTACGCCGACTCGCTCGGCTGGGACTGGAAGCTGCTCAGCGCCGTAATCTACCAGGAATCCCGTTTCAAGATTGACGCGAGGTCACACCGAGGAGCCATAGGACTGATGCAGATGATGCCCTTCACCGCCGAAAGATGGGCCGACGGCGACGTCGTCAATCCGGAGCGAAGCATCAAGGCCGGCACGATGTATCTCAAGAGTCTCCAATCCCGCTACTTCAGGGTCAGCGACACCCCTTTGGAACGGCAGAAGATAACCCTTGCCGCCTACAACGCGGGAGAAGGCAGGATTCGGGACGTGCTGAACTATGCCAGGGAGCTTGGAGTACACACCGGCTGTTGGGACAGTCTTGCCAGGGTAATCCCCCTGATGAGCGACCCCGAGGCTATGGCAAAGACCGACACCGTCAAGCTGGGCAGCTTCAAAGGCACCGAGACTGTCGCCTATGTGGACAGGGTGATGGAGCTCTACGGCGCATTCAAGACTCTGTACAGAGAGCCTGAGAATGGGAGCAGGTAGATTCATATCCAAGGGCATACGCTTCAAGGGAGGACTGGCAGGGTGGGCCACTGCTGTGTCGTTCTTCCTGATCATCACATCTATCGCCATCTCCGGAGGTTTCCGGAGCGAGATCAGCGCAATCCTTGCCGACACATATTCGGACATAAGTATGGACTGCACCTCGATGCTCCCGGCCCTGGATTCAATCCCCGGCATCGAAGCCGTGCGGCCGGCGATAGTCCGGGGCGGAATCGTCCGGTCGGGGATGCACATTACAGGCGCGCAATTCCGGGGCATATCGGGCTCGGACAGCATCCCATCCCTGTCGGCAAGCATCCCGTCGAGTCTCGCGAGCAGCACAGGGCTCGAAGTCGGAGACAGACTGCAGACGTACTTTGTCGGGGACAGGCTGCAGGCAAGAGTCTTCACAGTGAGCGGAATCTACGAAGACCTCGCCGACAAGAGCTCCGCAGCAGTGATCAAGGTCCCGCTCGGCGACCTCCAAAGGCTCGAAGGTCTGGAATCTGACGAATTCACCTCTCTTGACATCTTGCTGGACGGTCATCTCCGCACACGTGACGAAATGACAAGCAAAGCCCGTGAGATTACCTTACGCACCGGAATTTTCGCCCAGAGCCTTCCGGACAGGTTCCCGGCCCTGTATGACTGGCTTGACCTGATCGACGCCAACGTGATGGCAATCCTGCTGTTGATGGCGCTGGTGGCGGGATTCAATATGATTTCGGGGCTTCTGATACTCCTGATGCAGAACATCTCCACCATAGGCATACTCAAATCGATGGGAATGAGCAGCCGCGGCATCGCGGGGGTATTCCTCAGGGTCGCCTCGGCCGCAGTGCTCAAAGGGATGGCCCTGGGCAACGCGGCAGCGGCCCTTTTCTGCATAATACAAGGGAGCACGCACCTCGTCAGGCTCAATGCGGAGAACTACTTCCTCTCCTATGTGCCCGTAAGCGCAGACTGGGTGTCATTTCTCGCGGCAGATCTGGCGGCCTATGTCCTCATAATGATTATGCTACTGCTGCCGACCCTCTTCATCTCGAGAGTCGACCCCGCCAGGACGGCGAGAGCGGACTAAAGGACGCCGAGCCTCGCTTCGGCAGCTCTTCGTTCCGCTTCGGAAGGGGTCACGCGGATAAGCATCGGGAGGTATTTCTTCTCCATCTTGACGTTACCTCCCTTGCGGGCGGCAAGCACACAGTTCTTGATTGCGGCATAGTTGTCGGGGTCTATCTTGAGAGCCTTGCCGTAGCAGTTGAGAGCTTTGTTGTAGTTCTTCTGCGCCCCGAACCAGTATGACCCCAGATTGCACATGAACTCCGCCCTGCCGGGATAGAGCTTTGCCATCCTCTCGCTGATGCCGCGGAACATTTCGTACGACACAGGGCTTGCAATGCCGTACAGAATGCTGCAATAATCCTGGATGCCGCTCGCGAAATCCTCCCTCTCCAGCTCCGCATCGCCGTCGCGCCAGGCCGGGTGGGAAGATGCCTCCAGATCTATCAGAGCCAGGATTTCGCCTCCGGCCATCTCGGGACTCTCCTTCTCGTACGCAAGCAGGGCCGATATCTTGTCGAAACGGAAGCTGATGTCGTCCGGCCGGGCCTCGATGCCGCGGTCGAGATATTTGAGAGCGGCGCCGAAGAGGGCGTCATCGTAGATGAACTCTTCGAAATAATTCACGTCTCTTCCCAGCGAATCCTTCAGAGTGACCACAGGAGCCTCTCCGAGGAATCTGCTCTGATCCTTGATGACCATCTGAGACATACGGCACTTGTCGAACATGTACGAGAAGCGGGCGCGAAGCATCGCCGGGCTCTCGGGGAAGGCCTTCTCCCACTTGCCGAGGATATAATCCACGCCCATCCCCGACAGTCCGACCGCCGAGGCCTGCCTGAGGTACTGCGCGCGGAATTCCTCGTCCGTCTGAGCCCGGAGCGGGGAGAGGGAGAGCGCTGCCGCGGCCAAAATCAATAGTATCTTCTTCATAATTGTATATCCATCAGAATCCTCCTCCCTTTGGGAAGGAGATTGTTGCACCTGCTGCCGATATTCTTGACAAACCCGAGGGGTACTCCCCTGTATGTCAACACAATGTAGCCGACAGGGGCCCCGAGAAGCGAGAGGGTGTCGCGATGCAGGAAGTGAAGGGCCGTAGGCTTGTCAACTTCGACACAAGGCCAGCGGGAGGCATCGAAATCGAGGCTGAGCGCCCAATCCTGCTCCGGGCCGGGGGTAACGCCCATCCTTAGCGGATGCAGACGGCGGAGAGCCTCTTCCGCAAGGCACCCCCCGGGAGAAGATGCGGTCTTGCGCAGAGCTCCCACCCACTGTCCTTCTCCCGGGACTATACCGGCACGAAGAAGATGCCCGTGAGAGGTGAGCCTCACTCCGAATTCTTCAAACTCGCCGCGGGGCTCTATTATGCTGCCTCCCAGCTCGGATGCGGCCCATTCGAGATTAAGGTCATTCTCCGCCTCTTCGTATGTGCAGGTCGAGTATATCAGCAACCCGTCCTGCTTGAGCGAGGGCCACACATCGGCAAGAATCCTCCTCTGACGGGCCGCGCACAAGTCGACTGTCTGCTCGCTGAAATCGCGCACCGCCTTCTCGTCCTTGCGGAACATCCCCTCTCCGCTGCACGGGACATCGGCCACTATGATGTCGAAGAACCCCGGAAGCTGCGCGAAGGCCGCCGGGTCGACACTTGTCACCACGACATTGGGGTCTCCCCAGCGCGCGACATTGTCGTCCAGGACCCGGGCTCTGAGTTTCATCACTTCGTTGCTGACCAGAAGGAAATCGCCTCCGAAGCGCTCCCTCAGGCTGGCGGCTATGTCGGTGGTCTTGCCTCCCGGAGCGGCACACAGGTCAAGCACCCTCAGGCCTCGGGCATCCGGGGGCAGAAGCTCGCGGAAACGGTGTCCGACAAACATCGCCGAGCTGTCCTGGACATAGTAACATCCGGCGTGGAACAACGGGTGCATAGTGAACACGGGACGCTGCGAGAGTATCCTCCCGTGCTCGCACCAGGGTACGGGAGCCGAGTCCTTCAGGATGGGAAGATCGCTCTGCGGCCTCTTGAAAGGGTTGAGGCGGATTGATACCGGAAGCTCTGCCATCAGTTGAATTTGAAATCCGAAGGCATCCCCTCGGGCATACGGCCTTCCGACACGGCAACCAGCCCGTCCACTATCTTGTCGAGGGCTTCATTTATCTTGGAACCCAGCATCATCTTCATCATAAGGTTGAGGTCGGCGTCGACCTCGATGCTGAAGTCGGTCTTGCCCGGGACGGAAGATTCATCGAAATGGACGGAGATGCCAAAATGGAAAGGAGCGTTCTCGTCCCTGAGCTGAATCAGGCTGTAGGGCACACGTCCGCTGACCTTCACGGTGATTGTGAAATTCTGCACGGTCGCGCTGAGAGTATCGTAGTCGGCCGTGACCGAGCCCTTCTTGTCTTCGGGAATCATCGCCACGAAGTTGCGCATATCCGTCATCGCCATATACAATTCGGCCTGGGAGCGGGAGACCAGTCCGTGTTTGCTTTTGAATTGTGCCATCGCAGAAAAATTCTTATTTTTGTACAAATATATAGCATTTTTTTGATATGCATAAGGTTTATTCAGGCCAAAGCTGCACCGTGTGCAACACAGAAGAAGAATACCGCGCCCTGTGCGCGAAATACCGCGAAGTCAACGCTGCGGGAGGACTTGTGTCTGACGGCAGGGGGAAGCTGCTCCTCATCAGGCGTTCGGGCAAATGGGACCTTCCGAAGGGTCATCAGGAGAAGGGCGAGGACATATTGCTCACAGCCCTCAGGGAAGTCAGGGAAGAGACCGGAGTGCAGGCCGAGGGAGGAGAGCTTATCTGCATCACCGACCACTGCTACCTGCGGGATTCGGTGTGGCACCTCAAGCACACGTGGTGGTACAAAATGACCTGCCCCGGGGGCGCGCAGACCCTCCCCCAGACGGAGGAGGACATCACCGAGGCCGTATGGGTCAAAGAGGAGGATCTGCCTCCCCTGCTCGACGACACATATCCGTCGATACGCGAAGTTTTCGAAAAAGCGCACATAGGTTGAAACTTTTCAGGCACTCCCGCCGTATAAATAAAGTTATTACCAACCACATCACCGATGAAACTCTCTCAATTCGATTTCGAACTCGCTCCCGAAAGGATTGCCAAGAACCCTGTCAAATGGAGAGACGAGTGCAAACTGCTCGTGCTCCACAAGAACAACGGGGAGATTGAGCACAGGCAATTCAAGGACATACTGGACTACTTCGACAAGGGCGACCGCTTCATCCTCAACGACACGAAAGTCTTCCCGGCCAAGCTGTTCGGAAAGAAGGAGAAGACAGGCGCAGACATTATGGTCTTCCTGCTGCGCGAGCTCAACCGCGAGCAGAAGCTCTGGGACGTCATTGTCGACCCCGCCCGCAAGATCCGCATAGGCAACAAGCTCTATTTCGGCGAAGACGAAAGTATGGTCGCCGAAGTGATTGACAACACGACCTCCAGAGGACGCACGCTGCGCTTCCTCTACGACGGCACCTACGAGGAGTTCAAGGAAGCGCTCTACTCCCTTGGTCACACTCCGGTCCCCGAATGGGTCAAGGAAAGCCCCGAGGAATCCGACACGGAGGACTTCCAGACCATCTTCGCCGCCAACGAAGGAGCGGTGTCCGCTCCGGCGGCAGGCCTGCATTTCAGCCGAGAGCTCTTCAACAGGATGATACTCAAGGATGTCGAGAAGACGTTCGTGACCGTCCATATGGGCGTCGGGCATTTCCGCGAGGTTGACGTGGAGGACCTTTCGAAGCACAGGATGGACTGCGAGAGGATGATAATCAGCGAGAAGGCGGCCGCAGAGATCAACGCCACCAAGAAGGCCGGCAAGAAGGTATGCGCGGTCGGGATAACGGTGCTGCGCAGCCTCGAGACCAACGTGACCACCACCAACGAGGTCCGCGCCACAGACACCTGGACCAACAAGTTCATCTTCCCTCCCTACGACTTCACCATCCCCGACGCGTTCGTGACCAACTTCCACCTCCCCTGCTCGACAATGCTGATGGCCACAGCGGCCTTCGGAGGCTACGAGAAGGTGATGAACGCCTACGAAGCGGCCCTGCAGAACGACTACCGTTTCGGGCCCTACGGAGACGCGATGCTGATTGTGGACTAGTTCGAAACAAGTATTTTTCAAAAAAACCACATATCTGACCACAAACATGACGCTCCGGAGTACTAACTTCGGGGCGTTATGGATTCATTGTTTGAAGAAAGGGCGAGCGCCTGTGCGCTCAACCGCATTTTTGGTTACACCCCGCGCGTGGCGGCGGCGCTGATAAGGGAGCTCGGGTGTGCGTCGGCCGCGTTTTCGCTCTCTCAAGAGCAGCTTCACAAATACTTCGGAGCCCGAAGGGACCTGCGCGACAAAATCGTAGAATCCGCCCTGCGGCAGGCGAGGGAGGAGCTGCAGCGCCTGGAGGAAGAAGGATGCAGCTACATCTCCCTCTCCGAAGACTGCTACCCGACCCTGCTCAAGGAGTGCGATGACGCTCCGGCAGGCCTGTATGTGCGCAGCGGCACGGCGGCGGAGAAACTCTTCAACCGGGCAGAGAGCATATCGATAGTCGGGACACGGGACATCTCCCCCTACGGCAAAGAGTGGTGTGAGAGGATGGTTGGAGCCATCTCGGAGTCGCCATCCAAGCCTTTGATAGTCAGCGGACTGGCCTTTGGAGTGGACATCACCGCGCATATGGCCGCACTGGCCTGCGGGCTGAGCACGATAGCTGTCCTTCCTGTCGGCATAGACTCCGTCTACCCGTCATCTCACAGGGTCGCGGCCGGCAAGATCGCCTCGGCTCCGGGCAGCGCCCTTGTGACCGATTATCCGCCCGGGACCGCAGCTCTTGGCGTCAACTTCCTGAGGCGCAACCGCATTATCGCGGGGCTGAGCCGGGCCACCATCCTCGTGGAGTCCCGCGCCAAGGGCGGGGGCACGATGACCGCCAGGCTTGCCGCCGGCTACGGACGCGACGTATTCGCCCTGCCCGGAAGAATCGAAGACAAGCGTTCCGAAGGCTGCAACATCTTGCTCAAGGAGAAGATTGCAGAGCCTATCATTTCGCTTGGCTGTCTGGGGGCGGAGCTCGGACTGGGAGAGTACAGACTGAGACGGGCGGCCGACCTGTCGGAACTGGTCAGGGAGCACTTTTCTCTCAGGGGCGATACGGATGCGGATGCTCTCGCACAGATGGCGGCGCTTGTCAAGCGCAGGCGCGGAATCACCCTGGACGAGCTGTGCGAGGAGACTTCGCTGAGCTACTCGCGGGTGAGCTCGCTCGCGCTCCGGCTGCAGAGCGAAGGCTTTATCGATATCGACCTGCTGCAGAGGTGTTACGCGACCGTCCGGCGAGGCTGACACGCCGCCTCCGGGAGAGAATAATTCAAATAAATATTGCCAATTGAGTTTTTTTTGCTAAATTGCAACGAATTTAGCTGACAGAAATCAAGCAACAATACTTTATCAATCACAAAATCAAAAACACTTTATGAAAAAATTTTTCATGTTTTTGGCAGTAGCAGGCGTCATGGCCTTCTCTGCAAACATCGCATCCGCTCAGGACGAGCAGGCCGCCGAGGCCGCTGCAACTGAGGAAGTTGTGGCCGCTCCCGTCAACGATCTCGCAGCCCTTACAGCTGCTGCTCCTGAAGTTCCCCTTCATCAGGCTCTCAAGACCAAGTTCATCGAGGGTGGTGCAGGATTCATGTCCCTTATCATCATCTGCCTTATCGTCGGTCTTGCACTCGCCATCGAGCGCATCCTCTATCTCACCTTCTCCAAGATCAACACCAAGGCTCTCATCGAGAAAGTCGAGGCCGCACTTGCACAGGGTGGCATCGAGGCCGCAAAGGATGTCTGCCGCGAGACTCCCGGTCCCGTCGCCAGCATCTTCTATCAGGGTCTCCTCCGCTACGACCAGGGTGTAGACGTGGTTGAAAAGACTATCGTTTCCTACGGCTCCGTGCAGATGAGCGAGATGGAGAACGGCCTGAGCTGGATCTCCCTCTTCATCGCCCTTGCACCGTCACTCGGATTCCTCGGAACCGTTATCGGTATGATCCAGGCATTCGACGCCATCCAGGCTGCAGGCGACATCTCCCCTAACGTTGTCGCAGGCGGTATGAAGGTCGCCCTTATCACCACCGTCGGTGGTCTTATCGTCGCCATGATCCTCCAGGTGTTCTACAACTACATCCTCGCGAAGATCGACTCCATCACCATCGATATGGAAGATTCCTCCATCTCCCTGGTTGACGTTCTGACCAAATACAACGCGAAGTAGTAACAGCGTAACAGCTTTTGCAAATGAAAAACTACAGTAAAATATTCAAATGGATGATGCTCGGACTGATCGTCATCTCGGCTGTCCTTCTGGTCGTCGGCTTTATCAAAGGCTTCGAGACCGATGGCGGCGCGATGACTGACGCTCTGCTCTACTGGGCCTATGTCATGGTGGGTCTCACGCTTGTCGCGACCCTCGTGTTCGGCCTGTGGATCGGCATCAAGAACGATCCCAAGATGCTTGTCAAATTGGGCATCGGCGCTGTAGGCGTTGTCGCGGTTTGCCTCGTCGCATACCTGCTCGCAGCCGGCAAGCCCGCGATGGGCATGCTCGTGCAGCCTGACGCAGCGACTCTCAAACTCACCGACACCGTCCTCAACCTCACCTACATCGTAGGCGTCGCAGCAATCGTCGCCATCATCGTCGGTGAAGTACGTCTGTCAATCGTTAACAAGAAGAAATAAGCTATGGGTAGCAAAAAAACACCGGCAATCAATTCCAGTTCCACGGCGGACATAGCATTCCTTCTTCTGTGCTACTTCCTCATGACAACAACCATGGGGTCACAGACAGGTTTGTCTCGTCGTCTTCCGCCCATGCCCGACAAGGACCAGAAAGTGGAGGATCAGAAGGTCAATCGCCGTAACATCATACAGGTGAAGATCAACTTGTCAGACAGGATTCTTGCAGGTAATGAGCCCATAGACGTCAGTCAGCTTAAAGATAAGATCAAAGAATTCCTTTCCAACCCCAGCGACAACCCCAACTATTCCGAGAAGGAGGTCAAGGAGATCGAGGGCAAGAATTACAGTGTCTCCAAGGGAGTCATCTCCCTGCAGAACGACCGCGGTACCAGCTATCAGGCTTACCTCGCAGTTCAGAACGAGCTTGTAAAGGCTGTCAACGAGCTTCGCGACGAGTTCTCGATGAAGGAGTACGGCAAGAAGTTCGCCGCTCTTTCAGAGGAAGAGCAGGGCATCGTGAAGAAGGTCGTGCCTCAGAACATCTCCGAGGCAGAGCCTAAGGACGTTGGCAAGAAAAGATAAAACAGGAGATTGAATTATGTCAAAATTCGGTGGTAGCAACAGCAAGAAAGAGGTGCCCGCAGTAACATCGAGCTCTCTGTCCGATATCGTGTTCATGCTCTTGTTCTTCTTTATGGTGACCACGCAGCTCCGCGAGACGGAGCAGAAGGTCATAGTGAAGCTCCCTGAAGCATCCGAAGTCGTCAAACTCGAGAGGAAAGACCTCGCCGCATACATCAACGTCGGCTCCCCTACCAGGCAGTATCAGGCCCAGTACGGTACAGACGCCCGTATCCAGCTCAACGATTCCTTCAAGACAATCGACGATATCCGTGACTTCATCGCAGCCGAGCGTGACTCCAAGAGTGAGGCTGACCGTCAGTTCATGACAGTCAACATCCGCGCGGACCAGGACGTCAGAATGGGTATCATTACTGATATCAAGCAGGAGCTCAGAAGATGCTCCGCGCTCAAGATCATGTACTCAGCAAGAAAGGGCGAATAACTCTCGCCCTGCAATATCAAAGGGCTGACTTTTCGGTCAGCCCTTTTTAATACAAATCAAAATGGCAGAAATATTCAGAACAAAGGTCAAAGACCTGCTCGTCAAGACACCCGGCGAAGACGTACTTGCCAAGGGATGGGTAAGGACGAAGAGAGGCAATAAAGAGATTGCATTCATAGCCCTTAACGACGGCTCGACAATCAAGAACATCCAGGTGGTCGTCGACAAGAATCCTGACACGGAAGCGGTACTCTCAAAAATCAGCACAGGCGCCTGCATAGCCGTGCAGGGCAGGCTTGTCGAGTCTGTGGGAAGCGGTCAGGACGTCGAGATACACGCGGATTCCATCAAAGTCTACGGGGAATGCGACCCTATGCGCTATCCTCTCCAGAAGAAGGACACCTCCTTCGAATACCTGCGCACGGTCGCCCATATGCGTCCGCGCACCAACACATTCGGAGCAGTGCTGAGGCTTCGCAGCCAGATGGCCTATGCGATACACGAATATTTCCACTCCAAAGGATTTGTCTACCTCAACACGCCCCTGATCACAGCCTCCGACTGTGAAGGAGCGGGACAGATGTTCCAGGTCACGACTCTGGACCTCAACAATGTCCCCAAGAACAAAAAGGGCCAGCCAGACTTCAGCAAGGACTTCTTCGGCAGGCAGACATGCCTGACCGTGAGCGGCCAGCTTGAAGGAGAACTGGGAGCGACGGCCCTCGGAGAAATCTACACATTCGGCCCCACGTTCCGCGCCGAGAATTCCAACACCCCCAGGCATCTGGCGGAGTTCTGGATGATCGAGCCCGAGATGGCGTTCTACGACATAAACGACAATATGGATCTGGCCGAAGACTTCATCAAGCACCTCGTAAGCTACGCCCTCGACAACTGCTTCGATGACATAAAGTTCCTCAGCGACCGCTACGACAGCGAGCTGATAGACCGTCTCAAGGGCGTCGTCAGCACCGAATTCGTGCGTCTGGAATACACGGAGGGCATCAAGATTCTCGAAAAGGCCGTGGCAGACGGCGTGCAGTTCGAATACCCCGTCTATTGGGGAGTCGACCTGCAGAGCGAGCACGAGAGATATCTCGTGGAGAAGCATTTCTGCAAGCCCGTCATCCTGACAGGCTACCCGAAGGAGATCAAGGCCTTCTATATGAAGCAGGACGAGGGAGGCAAGACCGTCCGCGCGATGGATGTGCTGTTCCCCAAGATCGGCGAAATAATCGGCGGAAGCGAGCGCGAGAGCGACCTCGCCAAGCTAGAGGCACGCATTGACGAGCTCGGGATGAGCCGCAGGAACCTGGAGTGGTACATCGATACGCGTCGCTTCGGAAGCTGCCCCCACAGCGGATTCGGGCTCGGATTCGAGAGGCTGCTCCTCTTCATCACCGGGATGCAGAACATCCGCGACGTCATCCCGTTCCCCCGCACACCCAAGAACGCCGAATACTAGATGAGGCGTCTTCCCCAAGAAGACCGTGCAGGATTATACATCACCCTGATAGTCCATCTGGTGGTGCTGATAGTCCTGCTCGCAAGTCAGATCGGGAGGGTAATGCAGAAAGAGACGTCGTTCGTACTTGACTTCACGAAGATCGAGGAGATAGAAAGGCTGCAGAGGGAGCTCGCGTTCAAGCAGCAGATTTCCCGAAGGCTCGAGGAGATGATAGCCGAGGGCGGCACTCCCGTCCGCAATGTAAGCGTCGACAGAGCGTCGCTGAAGGACGACCGGGGCACTGATGCGCAGGAGCTCTACAAAGATGCCGAAAGGCTGCAAAAGGAGCTTCAACAGGGCTTCAAACAAGAGCAGGAAGACATAATCGCAGAGCCCTCGCAAGAAAAGGTCAAGGAAGATAAGAAGAATGAGCGCTACTCCGGCCCTTCGGTGCTCTCGTACGAGCTAGAAGGACGCAAGGCGAGCCACCTCCCGATCCCGGCTTATCGCTGTATGGGAGAAGGCGAAGTCAAGGTACTGATCACCGTGGACAATGCGGGAACAGTCATTGCCGCGAAGCTAGATGAGAGTTGCTCCTCCCCGGACGGATGCCTGCGCTCATTTGCTGTGAGAGCGGCCAGACTCTCCAAATTCTCAGCAAGCGCCACTGCGCCACCCAGGCAGCAGGGCAACATAATCTACAAATTCATTGCTCAATAGCAGAGGCGAGTGCCTTGTTGAAGGTATCATCCACAGTGAGATAGATGTGGTAGAACGCATCGTCTCCAAGCTTCGAATAACGCCCTACGAGAGCTCTCACCTGAGTCAGGATGAAATCGTCGGGCCACTGGCCGGGCAGAGGTCTGAGGCCGTCTTTCGATGCGGCAAAAGAGACGAAACGCTCGGGAATCCCGGATGAATCAAGGTAGCGCAGAAGCGAAGCATAGTCGCTGATGCCCTGGAGCTCATTCTTGTGGGAATCAAAATAAGCCGAAGCAAAACGCATCGCGGTCGCCTTCTTGCTGCAGGCAAGGTAGAAACTGGAAGCGCGCGTAGTGTCGACGGGGACGAAAATATCGGGCAGAATCCCTCCACTCTCAAGCTTCATACTGTCTGCGGCTACCATTTCTCCAGTCCCGTAGCGCTCATACACTTCATAATCATAAGAATCAGAATAAGGCTTCTGGATGCAACGCCCGGAAGGGGTGTGGAATCTGGCCACTGTGATTCTGACCCCGGACCCGTCACTGAGGTACAGCGGCTCCTGAACAAGACCCTTGCCGAAAGAGCGGCGGCCGAAGATACGACCGCGCTTGTTGTCCTGGATGGCGCCGGCGAAGATTTCACTTGAAGATGCAGTATTCTCGTCGATAAGTACATCAAGGGCGATGTTCTGGAAAATACCTCTCCCGTCGGCACGGAATTCTTCACGCTTGCGGTGAGCTCCTTCCATATAAACAATCAGCGAGTCCTTCGGAAGGAACAGATTGCTGACCGCAAGAGCCTGGTCGAGAAATCCTCCCGTGTTGCCTCTTACATCGAAAATCAGGCGCTCCATACCCTGGGCGGCGAGAGTGACGGCAGCAGAAGTGACTTCGCTGTGGGTGGTACGGGAGAACTTGGAGAGGCGTATATATCCCGTACGCCCGTCCACCATAAAAGATGCGTCGACGCTGTGCGTAGGGATTTTGCCACGGGTTATGTTGAAGGAGATCAGCTCGGAGTCTCTTCTTACAGTGATCAGGACTTTGGTCCCTGCGGGGCCCTTCATCCTGCGCACCATACTGTCTTGAGGGAATCTGACGCCGGCAATGACCTTGTCATCCACCTTGATTATCCTGTCTCCGGGGAGCAGCCCGGCCTTCTCGGAAGGGCCTCCGGGGATCGCCTCGAGGACAATGGCGGTGTCGTTGGGGACATTGAACTGGATGCCGATACCGTCGAACTTGCCCATAAGATCGCTTTCGCTCTCCTCAAGCTCCACGGGCGGCATATATATGGAGTGCGGGTCAAGTGACGCGAGAGCGGCTGTGACAGCGGCCTCAGTGACTTTGTCCCTGTCCACACTGTCGACATAGTTCTCCTCCACTGACGAGAGTATAAGGTTAAGTTTGCGCCAGTCCCTGTACTCAGCCGTCTTGATGTGACGCTCCTCTATGTAGTGCTGAAGCGCAAGGGTTGACATTACGCCTATCGCTATGCCGAGCACAGCGATGAGGATGGGGAAAAACTTTTTCATCACAAGACTTGTTCGCATTCGATACCGGCCCTTCTCAGAAGGTCGATTCCGTCGGTCAGACGGTACTCATCGGTGTAGACCACCCTCTTGATGCCGGCCTGGATTATGAGTTTGGCGCACTCCAGACAGGGAGATGCCGTCACATAGAGAGTCGCGCCCTCGGAGCTGTTACCGGATTGGGCGACTTTGGTTATAGCGTTGGCTTCGGCGTGAAGGACATAAGGTTTGGTCACGCCGTTCTCGTCTTCGCAGACATTTTCAAATCCGGAAGGGGTGCCATTGTAGCCATCCGAGATAATCATACGGTCCTTCACGAGGATCGCTCCCACCTGACGCCGCTTGCAATACGAATTGCGGGCCCACACCGAGGCCATCTCCAGATATCGCTGGTCGAACTTGTTCATATTCTGTCCTTTTGGTACAGGTATCGCTTGATACTGTGTTTGGGGGTGCGCTCGAAGTCTTCCTGCATCAGCTCCATACGACGGATCTGCGAGTAGGACGGAAGCGACTTGTTGATAAGAGGAAGGCTCAGCGTCAACTGCTCCTTGAGCGCGTCACGGTCAAGCCCTTCCTTCTCCGCAAGAGCGTAATCGGGATACACGAGAGCTGTCAGAGCGCCATCTTCTTCGACCACGAGACTCTCGGAAACAAAACTGACGTTGTTGATCACGGCTTCCAGCTCCTCCGGATAGATATTCTGCCCTGAAGGGCCGAGAATCATACATTTGGAGCGGCCACGAAGATACAGATACCCGTCCTTGCCCATCACTCCGATATCGCCGGTCCGGAACCACCCGTCGGATGTGAAAGCATCGGCAGTGGCTTCGGGATTCTTGTAATATCCGAGGAACACATTGTCGCCGCTGACCTGTATCTCGCCCGCAATATGGGCGGGGTCAGGAGAGTCGATCCTTATCCGGCATCCCGGTACGGCCCTGCCGCAGGATCCCTTGCGGGTCTTTTTCCATTTTGAATATGTAATGATAGGGCCGCATTCGGTCATACCATAGCCTACAGTGAACGGGAAACGGATATCTCTGAGAAACGCCTCCACTTCGGAGTTGAACGGGGCACCTCCTATTATGACCTCCTCGAATCGGCCTCCAAACACGCCGACAAGCTCCTTGCGGATCTTATTCTTCACGGCAAGTCCGACCAGAGGAATACTCCTGAGGAATCTGGTACTGTCCGCCACTTCCTTGAGTCTGGACTTGTACAGCTTCTCGACGATGAGCGGCACTGCGACGACAAGGTCGGGATGCACATCGGCAAACGCGCTCATTATTATCCTGGGACTGGGCACACGCGTGAGGAACATCACGTGAGCTCCTATCATAATCTCGTAGAAGAACTCGAACATCATCCCGTACATATGGGCCGACGGGAGCATGGCAATCACCTTCGACGAAGAGTTCATCTGCGGCTCGGCAACCTCTCTGGAGAAGCGGAGGTTGAAGATCACCGACCTGTAGGGGATCATGACGCCCTTGGAGAATCCTGACGTGCCGGACGTGTAGTTGATCATCGCAAGCTCATCCGGCTTGTCTTCGTGATAACGGACATCCTCCGGGCAGAATCCGGCCGTAGCCTCGGCAAACATATCCTCCAGGCTGTCCATCCTGACGAGAAGCGAGACTCCCGGCATCTGGTCAGCGCTGAGTTTCTCAAGGATAGAATCCTCGACGAAGAAGATACGCGCCTCGCTGTGACAGACAAGATTGTGGATGTTCTCGGGCTTGAATTCGTGGAGGATAAGCACCGGCACGGCACCATACGTGAGGGTCGCCAGGAAGCAGACCGCCCAGTTGGCTTGATTGTGCGAGCAGAGCGCGACTCTGTCGCCCACTCTCAAGCCGTTGTCTTCAAACAGATTGTGAAGGCGCTTGATACGGGAAGCAAGCTCGCCGTAGCTTACGGGATCGTCGCCATAATTGGACAGCGCCGGACGCTCCCAATGCTCCTTGAAGCTGCGTTCCAGAATCTTGCCGAGAGATTTCCAATCCATCTTACGAAAGTTTGGTGTATGCCACTTTGCCGACAAGAGTCTTGGGGAGGTCGTCACGAATCTCGATCTCGTAGGGAAGAGCATACTTCGCGATATATTTGCGGCAGTACGCCATAATCTCTTCCTTCAGCTCGGGAGTGTCGGACCAGCCTTCATTGAGCACCACGAATGCCTTGACTTTCTGCATCTTGTATGGATCAGGGACTCCGATGACGCAGCTCATCCTCACGGCCTTGTGGCCATCGAGCACATTCTCTATCTGAGAAGGATACACGTTGTACCCGCTGGTGACTATCATCCTCTTGATGCGCTGCTTGAAGTACACGAAGCCTTCCTCGTCCATAAGGCCAAGATCGCCCGTGTGGAGCCACACAAGACCGTCTTCGCACTTGTGGAGCGTGCTCTTGTTCTCTTCTTCGTGATTGATGTATCCGAGCATCACGGAAGGCCCTGTAAGGCAGATCTCGCCCTCGGTGCCGAAGGGAACTTCTTCGTCGGTACCGGGAGCGCAGATACGGAAATATGTGTCGGGGTAAGGGATGCCGATGCTCCCCTCCTTCTCCTTGTCGTAGGGGGTGAGGCAGCACGCGGTCACGCACTCAGTGGTGCCGTAACCTTCGCGCACGCGGATACCGGCATTGTGCTCGGCGAGGAATTTGTCGAATTTTTTCTTGAGCTCAACACTCAGCGAATCGCCGCCCGAGAAGACTCCCTTGAGGCAGCTGAGGTCGACTCCGTCAAGGTAGGTATTGCGCGCGATGGCCTCGAACAGGGTCGGCACGCCTGCGATGAAGTTGGGGCGATGCTTCTTGATGAGGTCCGCATAGCTCTTGACGTTGAAGCGGGGCACGAGGATGGATGTACCTCCCGCAAACATCATAGTGTGGATGCACACTCCGAGTCCGAAGCCGTGGAAGACGGGCATCGCGGCAAGCATCTTGAGATGGCGGATATCTTCGTGGCTCATCACAGCGGTCTGCTGCGCCAGAGCGTTGAAGTTCAGGTCGCTCAGCATAATGCCCTTCGACACTCCGGTGGTGCCTCCGGAGAAGAGCACCACAGCCTCGTCTTTCGAGCTCTTCGAAGCCACGTGGCCTCCGGTGACGACCTGTGCCGACCCAAGGAACGTCTTCCAGGTCATCACTCCGTCCTTCTCGACCACCTTGGGGAACTTGCGCTCGGTGGTGAGTCTGAAAAGAAGAGGCAGGATGCCGGGGAGCTCGTCCGAGACTCGGGCTATGATGAGCTTGCCGATGGGGCGCTGGGTCTTTACTTCCAGGAATTTGGCGTAGAACTGGTCGAGGGTGACAACGCAGTCGCAGCCGGCTTCATCGAGGTCGTAAACTATCTCGCCGACGGCACTGAGCGGATGGACCATGGCGGCGACGGCGCCGATCCGATTGAGCCCATACAGGCAATATATGGCCTGAGGGACATTGGGGAGGCACACCATCACGCGGGCTCCGGGGCGGATGCCAAGGCTGTAGAATGCGCGGGAGACCAAATCTATATTGGCAGCCATCTCGCTGTAGCTTATCTTTCTGCCCATAAATGACAGGGCGGTGAAATCTTTCTCACGGGAGGCTGTCTCGAGCACGGCTTCAGACATCGTCTTGTCGCTGTACTGCAGGTTGAACGGCAGGTCGCCGTAGCTGCCCAGCCAGGGGGCGGCAGGTGTATTATCTTTCATATCAGAATGCAATTTCTACGGGTGCGGCCGCATCCAGATCAAGAAGTTCGGGGTGCTGGATCAGATAGTCCAGATATTTGATGCTCCTGGCGAAGTAGAACCCGTCCGCGATTCTCTCATCGATGGTAAAACAGAGCTCAATGGTGGGTTTAAGCTCATAGCTGCCGTCTTCCTTGAAGAAGGGAGTCATCTTCTTCTCGTTCATCACGATGAAGAAGGAGTTGGTGCCCCATTCGAAGACGTGATGATAGTCGGCGCTCATCTTGATGCTGCCCAGATTGGTGATATAGGCAGTGCTGTAGCAAGGGTCGTCCTTCTTGAGGGAATTGGGATAGATGCCGTGGTACTCCATCCGGCGAAGAATCCACACGAAGAAGCGGAACAGAGGGCGCGGAAGGCTCTGATAGAAATCAAACTTGCGTGTGATACCGCCTCTGTCTTCCGCTCTCCTCACCTTTGTCACGAACTTGGCGACAAAGGAGTGGACCTGCTCCACGAGCGATCCTCCATCCCGGTCTGCGATGAAGCGGGCCAGCGCCTCCTCGCCCTTGTCGGAGAACTGACGCTTGGCGGTAAACGCAATCTCTATGTCCTTGCGCTCATACATCCTGTAGCCGGAGATGAAATAGTTGAGCTTCGGGCGAAGGATTATGGTCTTGACGATGGCGGCGCAAATGACGTGAAACCACGTATACTTGAAATCGGGCCCTTCGGCGTTTTTGGCCTTCACGTACCTGTCGAGCTCCGTGATGTCGAATGTGTAGGACATCACCGCCTCATTCGCACAGCGCGTGGGCATCACGAAGGGCATAATCACATGGAAAGAGTCTGACGAGCTGAGATAGTAGGCGTCACGGCGGTCTTTCCTGTTTTTCTTACGTGTCTGTGACATAAGTCAACTAGGTTTAGGTTGGTTGAACCTACAAATATACAAAAGATAGAGAAATAAACAAAGAGGTCGGCCTGAGGCCGACCTCTTGTAGTCCCTAGTGGAATCGAACCACTATTTAAGGTTTAGGAAACCTTCGTTCTATCCGTTGAACTAAGGGACCATGAAGAATCCGGGAGGATTCTTACTCAGCGTTCTTGACGATGATCTGACGTCCGCGATAATAACCGCACTCGGGGCAGACACAGTGATACATCACAGTGGCGCCGCAGTTGGGGCAGGTCGCAAGTGTCGGGACAGGAGCGAAGTCGTGTGTACGACGCTTGTCTCTTCTCTGCTTGGAGAGTTTGTGTTTAGGATGTGCCATAGTTAACTATTTTTACTTAAGTATTTTATTGTCGCTTCATTGCATTCTCCGTCAGGGTGGAAGCGCTGCATAGGGAGCGACGTGCATACGTAGTCGTATATGTCCTGATTGAGGTCGAGAGTCTCATCCTCCTCGAAGGACGTACTCACGCTCAGGACGAGATCCTCGAGACATCTGTCACAGATCACCGTGACGCTGCCCTTGATCTCACACCTCACTGCCACCTCGAACTCTTCGTTGTCCACGTCGACCGATATGTCGAGGTCGGCGTCGATAATCTCCGAATTCTCGTATTCTGCAAAGAACGAACCGTCAGCGTGCCAGTCGAGATGGCTTCTGCCGGGCTTCAAGCCTTTGACGGATATTACAAAGGGATGCAAAGGTAACAAAATTTTTCTAATTTCAATCCTCGTTGTCGCTATTTCTTTTGCGGGCAAGGGGATCAAGCAATATTTTACGTATTCTCATCGCGTGAGGGGTCACCTCCACGAGCTCGTCCTCCTGGATATACTCAAGCGCCTCCTCGAGGGAGAACTTGATGGCGGGAGGAAGGATAATCTTCTCGTCGGAGCCGGCGGCACGCACGTTGGTGAGCTTCTTGGTCTTGCAGATGTTGATGTTCAGGTCCCTCTCTCTGGTATGCTCGCCCACGACCTGACCGCAATAGATGGGCTCCCCGGGCTCCACGAAGAAGCGACCGCGGTCGAGAAGCTTGTTCATCGAATACGCGATGGCCTCGCCCTGCTCAAGGGACACGAGAGAGCCGTTGTTGCGGCGCTCAATCTCACCCTTGTAGGGCTGGTACTCCTTGAATCTGTGGGCCACAATCGCCTCTCCCTGAGATGCAGTGAGCAGGTTGGACCTCAAGCCCATAAGACCTCTTGTGGGGATCTCGAACTCGAGCAGGGTCCTGTCGCCGCGCGGCTCCATATGGATCAGAGCGCCCTTGCGACGAGTCGAAATCTCGATGGCTGCCCCCACGAACTCCTCGGGGACCTCGATCGAAAGCTCCTCGACAGGTTCGCACCTCTGGCCTCCTATTGTCTTGTCAAGCACCTTGGGCTGACCGACCTGAAGCTCGAAACCTTCGCGGCGCATCGTCTCGATCAGCACCGACAGATGCAGCACGCCGCGTCCGTACACCACGAACGATTCGGCGGTAAGACCGGGTTTGACGCGCAGGGCAAGATTCTTCTCAAGCTCCTTCTCCAGACGCTCCTTGATGTGGCGCGATGTCACATACTTGCCGTCCTTGCCGAAGAAGGGGGAATTGTTGATGGTGAAGAGCATACTCATCGTAGGCTCGTCTATGGCGATGGGAGGAAGAGCCTCAGGTTTCTCGAAGTCGGCGATGGTGTCTCCGATTTCGAAGCCATCTATGCCTACGAGGGCGCAGATGTCGCCGCATTCAACGGTCTCGACATTGACCTTGCCGAGGCCTTCGAATGCCATAAGTTGCTTGATCTTCTGCTTCTGGATCACATCGTAGCGCTTGCACAGACTTATCTGCTCGCCGGTCTTGAGCGTACCTCTCGTGAGCTTGCCCACTGCGATACGGCCCACATAGGGAGAATACTCGAGAGAGGAGATAAGGAGCTGAGGAGTCCCCTCCACGACCTCGGGGGCCGGAATCACGTCGAGGATGGTGTCAAGAAGCGGAGTGATGTCGGAAGCAGGCTTCTTCCAGTCGAGAGACATCCAGCCCTGCTTGGCCGAGCCGTAGACCGTAGTGAAGTCAAGCTGCTCCTCGGTGGCGCCGAGGTTGAACATCAGGTCGAAAACCTCTTCCTGCACCTCGTCGGGACGGCAGTTGGGCTTGTCGACCTTGTTGATGACAACAATCGCCTTCTTGCCCATCTGGAGGGCCTTCTGGAGCACGAAGCGCGTCTGCGGCATACAGCCCTCGAACGCATCTACCAGCAGCAGCACGCCGTCGGCCATATTGAGGACCCTCTCGACCTCACCGCCGAAGTCGCTATGCCCCGGAGTGTCTATGATATTGATCTTGACTCCCTTGTAGATGACCGATACGTTCTTGGCGAGGATAGTGATGCCTCTCTCGCGTTCGAGATCGTTGTTGTCAAGGATCAGCTGGCCGAGATTCTCGGGCTGGCGTACGAGATTCGCCTGATATATCATTCTGTCCACGAGTGTGGTCTTGCCGTGGTCGACGTGCGCAATAATCGCGATGTTTCTTATTTGCTGCATACTCAATCTTAAAAATCCTGCAAATTTACAGAATTAAAAGATAAGAGACAAAAAAAAGAGAGGCCGACTAAAAAGGGTAGTTTCGGAGCGAAGCGACCCGGGGAGTCTGAGGGGCGCAGCCCTTCAG
>R18__coassemble_1172_pt1 | contig 105679 bp, 92 predicted proteins | sample R18__metabat2_high_PE_016 | metagenome-assembled genome bin R18
GAAATGTCTTTTTCATTTTATTCCAGTGTATATTATCATTAGAACCAGTCCGGGTCCGCGTCCCTGCCTCCGTACTCACCATAACCACCGCCACCGCCTTCATCGGAGGGGTCCGACACATTAAATAATATGGACCCTCGCACCGAAAGTTCCATTACCTTGACCACCGGCGCAAGATATTCACCGTTTAGCTGATTCTCAATCATAACTGATGCAATTGGATTTATAGATATTTGGATTGTTGTCTGGCTTGTGTGTCATTGCGGGCTCCGACCCGCAATCTCATAGAGAGCAGAGAAAGTTTCTGCAGACTGAAATTCCGGGCCAAAATCGGCTGGCGAACTATGTAATTGACTGATTTGTAATAGGTTATGCCCCCCCCCGCGCCGCGAGCCGCGAGGAGCGCCTCTACACGCCGGTCAAGTCGGCATTCCGCGAGAGTGTCGGAGGATATGAAACCGTAGGAAATCATTATTTGATATTATCTCGCAAAGATAGCGCTTATTTATTTAATTTCCAAATATTTAGGCCTTTGCTCCCCCCCCCTAAATAACTATCTTTCAGTGATTTGCCTCCAGAACCGTTTGCAGGGGAACCAAATTATTACTACCTTTAGAAGATTCGAAAACTACACACAATATGCCTAACGGAGAAGAAAGACAGATTATTTTCTCGATGGTGGGCCTGAGCAAGACCATCGAGCAGAACAACAAGCAGGTGCTCAAGAATATATACCTCTCCTTTTTCTACGGCGCCAAGATAGGCATCATAGGTCTCAACGGCTCCGGCAAATCCACCCTGATGAAGATTATTGCCGGGTTGGACACAAAGTACCAGGGAGAGGTGGTCTTCGCTCCGGGCTATTCAGTGGGATACCTTCCGCAGGACCCTGAGCTGGATGAGACGAAGACCATCAGAGAGATTGTCTCCGAGGGCGTCCAGCCCTTGATTGACATTGTGCAGGAGTACAACGCCATCAACGACAAGTTCGCTCTCCCCGAGTATTACGAAGACCCCGACAAGATGCAGAGGCTGCTGGACCGTCAGGCTGAGCTTCAGGACATCATCGACTCCAAGGATCTGTGGAACCTTGACAACCGTCTGGAGCAGGCCATGGATGCCCTCAGGTGTCCTGAGCCGGAGCGCCTTGCCGAGCATCTCTCCGGGGGAGAGAGGCGCAGGGTGGCTTTGTGTCGCCTGTTGCTTCAGGAGCCCGACGTGCTTCTTCTCGACGAGCCGACCAACCACCTCGACGCCGAGTCGATTGACTGGCTTGAGCAGCATCTGCAGCAGTACAAGGGGACCGTGATTGCGGTCACTCACGACAGATATTTCCTCGACAACGTGGCCGGGTGGATACTCGAGCTGGACCGCGGCGAGGGCATCCCCTGGAAGGGGAATTACTCAGGATGGCTGGAGCAGAAGTCGCGCAGGCTCGCCCTCGAGGAGAAGGTCGCCTCCAAGCGCCGCAAGACTCTGGAGAGAGAGCTGGAGTGGATTCATATGGCTCCCAAGGCCCGCCAGGCCAAGGGCAAGGCCCGTCTGAACGCATACGACCAGATGCTCTGCCAGGACGTGAAGGAGAAGGAGGAGAAGCTCGAGATATATATCCCCAACGGGCCGCGTCTCGGAGACAAGGTGATAGAGGCGTCGCACGTGTCCAAGTCTTTTGGTGACACTCTTCTCTACGACGACCTCAATTTCACTCTCCCGCGCAACGGAATCGTGGGTGTGATCGGCCCCAACGGAGCCGGCAAGACGACCCTGTTCCGCCTGATCATGGGCCTCGACTCTCCCGATGCCGGAGACTTCACCGTGGGCGAGACCGTCAAGCTTGCCTATGTGGACCAGCAGCACACCTCCATCCAGCCCGACAAGAGCGTCTATGAGGTGATTTCGGGAGGCAACGAAGTGATAATGATGGGAGGTCGCGCGATCAATGCCAGAGCATATCTGTCCCGGTTCAACTTCTCCGGAGCGGATCAGGAGAAGCTCTGCCGGGTGCTTTCGGGAGGAGAGCGCAACCGTCTCCAGCTTGCTCTCGCCCTCCAGGAGGAGGGGAACGTCCTGCTTCTCGACGAGCCGACCAACGACATCGACGTCAACACGATGCGCGCCCTCGAGGAAGGATTGGAGAATTTTGCCGGATGTGCGGTGGTTATCAGCCACGACAGATGGTTCCTGGACCGCATCTGCACTCACATCCTCGCCTTTGAGGGAGACTCGAGCGTCAAGTTCTTCGAAGGGAGCTACTCCGAGTATGAGGAAGACAAGATCCGGCGTCTGGGCAAGACCGAGCCGACCCGCGTCCACTACCGTCAGATCAGGGTTTGATACAAACAGAACCTGCCGGATGACTTTCGCGGACATACTCGAGCAGCGCCGGCTCGCCCTTCTTGGCAAGATGGCATCCAAGGTGCCATCCTGGGCGGGGTTCGACCTGGAGTATCCGTCTTCGCTCAGCACGGAGCAGTGCTCTTCGGAGGAGACGGCAGCCTATAAGGCGGCCGTGGTCCTTGCTCTCGGAAGCAGGGTGGCCGATCTTACAGGCGGTCTGGGAGTCGACAGCTGGGCCTTCAGCCGTGGAGCTGAGGCAGTGTGGTACAACGAAATGAACGTGGAGCTACGCGCCGCCGTGGAGCGCAATTTCGAGCGTCTCGGCGCCTGCAACGTATCATTCAATTCTTATGAAATCGGCCGCCCTGAGTGGGCTCCCGCCCTGCGCGCTTTCCGCCCGGACGTGATTTACCTCGACCCTGCAAGAAGAGACGCTCAGGGGCGCAAGGTGTTTCGAATCGAAGACTGCAGCCCTGATGTCCTCGCGCTGCTGCCCGAACTGCTCGATATCGCCGCTCACGTGGTGGTCAAGCTCTCCCCGATGGCCGACATTTCGGTCTTGCAGAGGGCGTTCGAAGGCCATCTGTCCCGGATTTATGTGGTGCAGAGCGGAGCGGAGGTGAAAGAGCTGCTGTGCGTGCTCGCTCGCCGGAGCGACGGAGTCTCGGTGCAGACGGGAGATTTCGTCTTCACTCCCGGCCAGGAGTCCGGCGCTGTGGCGGACTTTGCTTCAGAATTCGGGGAATATCTTTATGAGCCTTCGGCGGCCCTGATGAAGACGGGTGCGTTCAAGTTGATCTGCGAGCGTTTCGGCCTCCGGAAGCTTGCCCCGTCCACGCATCTCTACACCGGCCCCGCTCTGAAATCCCCTCTTCTCAAGAGATTCCGGATTCTGGAGGTCTCTCCGCTCGGCTCATTCAAGGACGTCGGTTCCCGTTATCCGCACGCGGACGTGTCCGCGCGCAATGTCCCCATCAGGAGCGAAGAGCTCCGGAAGCGCCTCGGCATCACTCCCGGCCCTTCTGAAGGCGTGCATATCTTCGGCTGCTCTTCCTTGTGCTCAGGTCGCGTGCTGCTTGTCTGCCGCGCCGATTTTGAGTGAAATTTACTTAACGCACTCATACATATGAAAAAAACCGCGATTCTTCTCCCTCTTGTTCTTCTTGCGCTTTCAGCCCAGGCGCAGCCTTCCGGGCGTATCCTCTGGAACGACGGCTGGACTTTCACCAAAGACGGCAATTCGCGCCTGCTCGACCTTCCCCACGACTGGGGAGTGGATGGAGAGTTCCGTCAGGAGTATCCCGGAGAGTCCGGGAAACTCGCCTGGTGGGGCGAGGCTGTATATTCCAAAGAACTGATTGTAAATGACCTTTCCGGGACCATTCTTCTGGAAGTTGACGGCGCAATGTCAAACTCCGAGGTGTACGTGAACGGGCGTAAAGCCGGGGAGTGGCCTTATGGCTACGCTTCCTGGGCAGTGGACCTGAGCGAAGAGCTGAAGGAAGGTTCCAACACCGTTCAGATACGTCTTGACAACAAGCCCGAGAGCTCGCGATGGTACCCGGGCGGCGGCATCTACCGCAATGTGTGGCTGAGGCACGCTGAGCCGGTGGCGGTCTCGCACTGGGGCACATTCATCACGACTTCCGTCGATGCGCCCAAGGCGACTGTCCGGCAGGAGCTGAGATTCAGCGCTCAGCACCCTGTCGCCGCGCGCATAACCACCGTTGTGCGGCGGCAGGACGGGACGAAGGTCGCAGAGGTCTCCTCGGATGCGGCCGTTTCCGACAGCTCGACGCTTGTTCAGGAGTTCGTGATAGACAATCCCTCACTCTGGAGTCCCGAGCATCCTTATATGTACTGTGCCGAGACTTCCATCGACGGCTCTCGGGAGACCTATCGCACTCCTTTTGGCATTCGCGAAGCCCGGTTCCTCCCTGATGGATTTTATCTCAACGGTGAGAAGACGTTCCTGAGGGGCGTATGCCTGCATCACGACGCCGGCGCTCTGGGCGCGAAATGGAGCGACGACGCCTGGAGACGGCGCCTGGGGATGCTCAAGGATATGGGCTGCAATGCCATCAGATGCACCCACAATCCTCCCGCTCCGGAGTTCCTGGATCTGTGCGACTCTCTCGGTTTTCTCGTGATAGACGAATTCACGGACACCTGGACATATCCCAAGAAGAAGAACGGTTATGCCACGCTCTTCGATGCCTGGGCCGAAAAGGACCTCGTCGCAATGATTCACCGGGACCGCAATCACCCCAGCGTCATACTCTGGAGCATCGGCAACGAGTGCGGCGAGCAGGGCGACAGCACCAGATGGTGGATTCCGCAGATGCTTTCGGACATCTGCCATCGCGAAGATCCCACGCGTCAGACGACTGCGGGCAATGACAACCCCAAAGCGGCGGGCACCGCATATGCCTCCACCATTGACGTCTATGGCTTCAACTACAAGCCTCATCTCTATGAGGAGTTCGTGAAGGATCATCCCTCCCAGCCTGTGTATGGCTCCGAGACGGCGTCCTGCATATCCACGAGAGGCTTCTACAGATTCCCCGTGGAGCAGGAGAAGGGCAGGGGATGGGCGATCGAGGCCCCGTATCAGGTCAGCTCCTACGACCTCTATGCCCCGCGATGGGCTACTAAGCCGGACTATGAATGGCAGTTCGAAGACATAGTCCCCGAGTGCGCCGGAGAGTTCGTCTGGACCGGATACGACTATCTTGGCGAGCCGACTCCCTTCGACAGGGGCGTCGAAGCGCCGTCCAGAAGCAGCTATTTCGGCATCATCGACCTTGCCGGCTTCCCCAAGGATCGCTACTATCTGTATCAGGCAAGGTGGCGCCCCGATCTCCCTATGGCTCATATCCTCCCGCACTGGAACTGGCCCGGCCGCGAGGGAGAGATTACCCCTGTGCACGTCTATACTTCCGGTGACGAGGCGGAGCTCTTCGTGAACGGAAAGTCCCTCGGCCGCAAGGTGAAGGAGGGTTACCGCATCGTCTGGGATGACGTCAGGTACGAAAGTGGCACAGTCGAGGTCGTTGCCTACAAGAACGGACTCGAGTGGGCCCGGGACGCGGTGCGCTCATCCGGTGAGGCTTCCGGCGTGGAGCTCAGCGTGGACTACCTCGGAGACGACCTGATATATGTGTATGCCGAGATCCTCGACAAGGACGGCGTGCCCGTGCCCGATGCTTGCAATGTGTTGGAATTCAGCGTCAAAGGAGGAGGCCGCATCATCGCCACCGATGCCGGCGACCCCACTTCGCACATTCCGTTCTGCAGCTCGAGTCTCCCCGCATTCGGCGGCAAGGCTTCCGTGATAGTCCGGCGCACATCGTCCGGCCCGATACGCATCCAGTCAAAATCAAAAGGATTGAAGCAAGCTTCCATCCGGATAGAATAAAACATCGGTATGAAAAAATTTGTATTTCTGGCGGCATCTGCCTTGTTTGCCACGCTTGTCGCACATTCACAGACAATCGAATACAAAGGGGAGAAGGTGACTCTCGGGCCCCACGCATTCCTTGTCGACGGAAGCATCGAGACTCCGCCCAATTCTCCGTACGTGTTCACTGATTTCGCCAGCGCCGCCTCGCATTTCACCGACGGCACTCCGGAAGACCCGATGCGGGTGTACATTGCCCCGTGGGTCTATTGGATCGACGACCCCGATGACCCCTCGGACCGCACCCCCGTGGACGGGAGGGGTCCTTTCGCTCTGGTGGTAAGGTGCGAGAACCTTCACCTGCTCGGCACGAGCGGAGAGCCTTCCGATGTGGTGCTGGCGTCAAACCGCGGTCAGACCCAAGGGTCGATAGGCAATTACACGATGTTCGACTTCTGGGGCGACGGCCTTGTGGTGAAGGATATCACGATGGGCAATTTCTGCAACATCGACCTCGAATATCCCCTTCGGCCCGAGCTCGGCAGACCCCGCCGAAGCAGTGCCATCACCCAGGCCCACGTGGCTTACTGCCACTCGGACCGCATCTATGCCGAGAACGTCAGATTCCTCAGCCGCCTCAATATGAATCCTCTCGGAGGGGCCAGGAGAATCCTTTTCGTCGGTTGCCATATGGAGAGCACCGACGACGCTCTCACTTCGACCGGAGTGTACCTCGGATGCACACTTGACTTCTGGGGCCAGCAGCCTTTCGGCCACAGCGACACGTTCGGCGCCGTGTTCCTGGACTGCGACTTCACGGTGCGCCACGAGTGCGCGGAGCAGTGCCTGAGCAAGAGTGTCGGCAGGTTCAGCGTCATCGACAGCCGCTACCACACGGACCACGACACTTATCTGAGCTGGACCAAGCGTCCTGCCCCCTGGCTCCGGTGCTATCAGTACGGAGTCACGGCCAACGGCCTTCCCGCCTTCATCGGAGCCGGGAAGCCATCCTGCACTGTCTGCCTGGATGATTCTCCTCAGCTTGCCGCCTACCGGCTTGTGTCTGACGAGGGCGACGTCGTCTACAACACCTACAACCTCCTCCGCGGGGATGATGATTGGGACCCGCAGGGGATAAGACCGCTAGTGGAGGAGCTTTCGCGCAGGGAAGGACGGGATTTCGCATCCATAGGCACCTGTCTGCATATTGATCACAGGAGCGCCTCCATCCAGACCGGAGGCGAGGGCGTCACGCTCAAGGCCGGAGTGTACAGGCATTGCGGCTATCTGCTTGACAACCAGACTATCCGCTGGAAGGTCCAGCCCGGATTCGAAAAGTACGTACGCCTGTCTGCCACGTCCGGAGGGGAGTGCCGTGTCGAGGCGTCCAACACGGAGGATGTCACCCGGCACTTCTGCATCACCGCATACACGGACGATGGCCTCGAGTGCGGAGTCGGAATGAGCGTCGCTCCTGATTTCGTGGATGCTCCCCCGTTCGTCAGGAAGCCGTCGGTCTGTGTCGAGCGAGGCGTCGCGAGAGTCGATTACGAGCTCGACCTCGACGGCCGCGAAGACCAGTCGGTCATCACCTGGTACAGAGACGGGATACCGGTATCGCGCGGAAGGAGCACGTATGTGCTTTCGGCTTCCGACAACGCCCGCAAGCTCTCCGTCGGAGTCGCTCCGAAGCATCTTCGCTGCCTCGAAGGCAAGGAGGAATCCGTGAGTTTCAAAGCCCGCCCCGTGAAGGACTGCAGGACCCTCAGGAGCGACTTCTCCGACTTTCCGCACGGCAATCAGCTCCGGATCATACCCGGATTCTGGACCGTGGATGCGTTCAAACCGGAAGACACTTCGGCTTATCAGTGGAGCGTCGATCTGTCGAATCCCTGCTGGACCTATGGTCCGGGGATCAATGGCGCCGTTGGGCTTGGCCTTCAGCAGCTGCAGCAGGGAGCGCGTCTGCGCTATACTCCTGTGCCGGGCCGATACTCGGGCATGTCGGTGACCTGGCAGGTGGACCCCGCCAAGACAGCCGGTCAGGGATTTGCAAGCGCCAGACAGCAGTATCTGGACCTCTTCATCAAATTCGACACTTCAACTCTCACCGGCTATGCTCTCAGGGTGATCCGTACCACCAAATTCGCCGATGCCGTGGATGTCCTTCTGGTCCGCTACGACCGCGGCGCGGTCACTCCGCTGACCGAAGGAGTGTCTACGGACTGCTTCCTCACAGGGTGCGTGCTCAAGCTTCAATTCGCCTCGGGAGTGCTATCCGCCCGCGTCGAATGCCCCGGAAGGGAATTCAACAAGGTCACCGACCCCCGTATCCGGCATCAGGTGGACATCAGCTGCTCTGTCGAGGGCAATCCTTTCGGCGGGTTGGGCCTCCAGCACACCAGTACGGTCGGCGAGGAGAGCCGCATTATGCTCCACTCGGTGGAAGCGAGTTGGGACTAGACCCGGATGGGTCAGAACTTCTCGTTGATCTGGCTCCGGTCGGGGTTGTAAATCACCGAGGGATTCATCTGGAGCTGCTTCAGGAACTGGCTCCAATTCACCTGACGGTCGAAGACGGATGAGGTGTAGTTGGCTGTGGCCTGCTCGAGCGAGACTTCACGTGCAAAGGGCGAGCCTCCGAAAAGCTCTTCCATCAGATTGGCCGCAGTCTCCTCGTCATCGTTTCTGAAGGCTTCGACAAGGGCGTTGAGAGTCTCGTTGGGATTCGAGCCGAACAAAGGCCTGAAATACTGCTCGTTCAGAGCGAAGATGTTGATTGTGGGCGAGGTGTACATATAGGGGTAGCTGCTTCCCGCGCCGGAAGGCGTCACGCTCGCGCGTATGTAGGCCATGTTTTTGAGTGTCCTCGTGTATTGGGTGGCGAGGCTTTGGAGAGATGATTTCTCGGAGCTGTGCTTTGTGTAGCTGAGGCAGTCAAGCGTGCAGTCGAGCACGTGTGACAAGGGGAATCCATAGGAGATGGCGTGCTCCGTCAGGTCACTCATCATATATATCAGGGATATGAAGAGATTCTCCGGCGTGCTGACGTCGTAGCCGCCGATGTCGAAGCTCCCGCTGACATCCTTGCCTGCGAGTATATCCTGGAACAGCGCTCTCTCCTTCCGGAAGAGTGAATCCTGGTCTGCCGGAAGGTTGTCGCAGAAGATGCAGCTGCTCAGCGCTTCATCAATCTCGTCCTGAAGTTTCGGATAATTGGTGCTGTACCACGAAGCGATGTCCTTGACGACGGAGAGCAGCTGAGGGGCCTGGCCGAGGTCGTAGAATCCGTGGGAGGAGTAGGCGTCCGGGTAGCCTTCCAGGGTGCTTACGTAGTAGTCGATGAGCCACTTCGAATTGGTCTTCATAAGGTTAAGGTCGTCGCCTGCCTTGGAGAGGGCCTTGAGATACATCGGGAAATACTCGCTGTAGGTCACTTCGGCCGAGAGGATGCCGTAGTCGAAGACCTGGCTGTAGGCCGCGATATTCTCGAGCGTGGCCATCAGGCAGCACTGGGTGAAGATGGTCTGGATCTTCACTCCGGACTTCTGCACGGCGCTTACCACGGCGTCGGCAGTGAGGTATGCTCCATCGCGGTAGTTGTCGTAGAGGCAGGCTTTGGTCTGCGCAGTCTCTTCTGCGGGGGAGAAGCCGCCGCCGTGCCCCAGAAGCATCAGAGTGTAGTTGCGTGCGGGATGCTCTTCGGCTACGCGTGAGATGAAGGCGGCCAGGGAGTCGGTGTTGCTCAGGGGGTATGAGACGTCGGCGTAGGGCTTGCCGTCAAGCACCTTGAAGGCCCTGTCGTACAAATCCTCGATGGTGTTGATATTCGTGCCGTCGAAGGTCTTGCCGGTCATATTGTCCGAGGACTCGAAATAATATGTCTTGTCGAAGTCGGCCGCGTCGGGGTCCGTCAGATTGACGCTGGTCTTGAGCAGGCCTGCAATGTCCACGTTGTCGCCGATATCTCCGCTCACATAGAGGGATGCCAGGGTTGCCAGGTCATTGGCGACACCGGCGTCGTTGGTGCCGCACATTCCCCAGAAGATGACGGTGTAGTCGGCAATTTCTTTCTGTTGGATTTCCTCTCCGGCGTCGGGGCCATCAACTTTGGCGCACGCACACAGGAGTGCGGCGGTCATAAGACTAAGGTAGAATTTTCTCATCTTTTCAGAATTTTGCGCAAAAATACAACATTTTTGCGACTTTCGCTCCTTCCCGTCAACCGAAGATGTGAGCGATGAGGAAGGCCACCACCCAAGCCAGGAGCAGGGAGTTGGCCACCGCGAATACGGCCCATTTGCGGCCGATTTCCTTGCGCAGGGTCTTGACCGTGGCGATGCAGGGGAAGTACAGCAGCACGAAGACCATGAAGCCGAATGCCGTGGCGGGAGAGAAGCCGCCGCTCTGCTGAAGAGCCGAGGCGAGGGAGCTCTCGTCCTCGCTGTGGTAGAGTATTCCCATTGTGCTGACTATCGCCTCCTTGGCCGGAAGCCCTGTGAGGATGCAGACGTTCATCTTCCAGTCGAACCCGAGAGGAGCGGTGACGGGCTCCATCCACTGTCCTATCCGTGCGAGACAAGATTCGTCCCGGGCGGCGCTCCCTCCGTCCTGCATCGGGAAGAATTCGAGAGCCCATATTATGACCGACGCTGCGAGAATCACGGTCGTTATCTTCTGGAGATAGTCCTTGCAGCGGTCCCAGATGTGCTCCCAGAGCATCTTTCCGTCGGGCCTTCGCAGTGGAGGCAGCGTGAAGATGTCGTCGGCGTTGCTCTTGCGGAAGTACCTGGTGCGCTTCATTATGAACGCGAAAATGATGCTCAGGGCTATGCCGATCACGTACAGGCTTATCATCACCAGCGCCTTGTGGCGCGGGAAGAATGCCGACACGAAGAGGAGATAGACCGGAAGCCTTGCCGAGCACGACATAAACGGAATCATCAGCATCGTGAGCCTGCGGTCCTTGAGGTTGCCTATACCTTTGGCGGCCATTATCGCCGGCACGTTGCAGCCGAATCCCACCAGCATCGGGATGAAGGAGTTGCCGTGAAGCCCTACGGCGTGCATCAGTTTGTCCATAAGGAATGCCGCCCTGGCCATATATCCGCTGTCTTCCAGGAGAGACAGGAAGAAGAACAGGATGATTATGTTGGGGAGGAACGAGATCACTGCGCCGCAGCCCCGGATCACCCCGTCTGCAAGGAGGCTCGTCAGCCATATCGGGCCGTCAAGAGAGTGTACGAGCTGCGCGAGGGCATCCACTCCGCTCTCGATCCAGGCCTGAGGGTATGCGCCCACGGTGAAGGTGAGCTCGAATATCACCAGCAGCACGACCAGCAATATGGGAAGTCCCAGCAGGCGGTTTGTCAGAATCCGGTCTATCTTATGGGCGAAACGGCTCTCCTGAGCTCCGGTGTTGCAGTACTCGCTGCCGCGGGTGAACTTGCACCTGTCGCAGTTGCCGTTGCAGATATATCTTGTCTCTTGCATTCCGGGCTGCAAAGTTAGCGATGTGCAGGCTGGGATGCAATCCCTAAATGTAGTGATTTGGAGAGGCGCAGATTTTTGAAGATTTTTTTGTGTAATAAAATTTTATGGCTATATTTGCAATCCCAAACGACTGCGGTAGTGGTGAAATGGTAGACACGCTACTTTGAGGGGGTAGTGGGCGTTGGCCTGTGTGAGTTCGAATCTCACCTACCGCACGAGAGACTGACCATAGGCGGTCAGTCTCTTTTTTATGTATATAGGTTTGATTTCAGACACGCACGGGACTTTCGGCGATGAATTCAAGAAGTTCCTGGAGCCGGTCGACGTCGTCTGGCACGCCGGAGACTTCGGCGGCGGACTCGCCTTCGCCGACGAGATAAGGGCCTTCAAGCCCCTTGTGGGGGTCAGCGGCAACTGCGACGGGCAGGATATACGGCTCGAATTCCCCGCCCACCAGCTTCTGAAGGTGCAGGGCAAGACCATCCTTATGACCCACATCGGCGGCTCCCCGGAGCATTATGACCACAGAGCTCTTGCGCTCATCGACGCGCACAAGCCTGATATCTTCATCTGCGGGCACTCGCACATCCTGAAGGTGATGACCGATCACCGGCGCTCCCTTCTCTACATCAACCCCGGGGCGGCCGGTCTGCAGGGCTGGCACGTCGTCAGGACGGCCTTGAGGTTCAAGATAGAAGGCGGAGAGGTGAAGGATATGGAAGTATTTGAGCTCAAACGCAGATAAAATCCGAAAAATAATTATATTAGCACCCCGAAAATCCAAATATCACACTTCAGATATGTCCACAACATTGAATCTTATCAGCGAATATCAGCACGAGAGAGTGCTGTTCGTAAACAACGAGAAGGCCGGTCTGCACGCCATCATCGCTGTCCACAACACCAAGCTCGGTCCCGCCATCGGCGGATGCCGTCTGTATCCATATGCCAATCTGGACGACGCTCTGTTCGACGTCCTCCGCCTCTCGAGGGGTATGAGCCACAAGAACGCCGCGGCAGGCCTTCCCTGCGGCGGAGCCAAGGGCGTCATCATCGCTTCTCCCGCCCAGAAGACCGAAGCCCTGTTCGAGGCTTTCGGCGAGGCGGTCGACAGCCTCGGCGGATGCTACTACACCGCCGAAGACGTCAACACCACCACCGACGATATGAACCAGGTCCTCCACAAGACCCAGTACGTCGTGGGTCGCGAGACCGTCAGCGGAGACCCTTCTCCCTTCACGGCATACGGCACTTTCTGCGGCATCAAGGCCATCGCCAAGCAGCTCAACGGCACTGACGACCTGCATGGAGTCAAGATTGCCCTTCAGGGCCTCGGCCACGTCGGATTCGACCTCTGCCATCAGCTCTATGAAGCAGGCGCCGACCTCGTTGTCTCCACGCACTCCAACCGCAAGAATATGGAGATTGCAGTAGGGCAGTGGGGCGCGAAGGAAGTCACCGACGAGGAGCTCTACGGCGTGGAGTGCGACATCCTCTCTCCCAACGCTCTCGGAGCCACCATCAACTACACCACCCTCCCGAAGCTCAAGTGCCGTGCCGTCGCCGGTGCGGCCAACAATCAGCTTCTTGACGACGAGTGCGGCAAGATTCTCAAGCAGAAAGGCATCCTCTACGCTCCCGACTTCATCATCAACGGCGGCGGTGTCATCAATGCCGCTCAGGAGTCCTTCACCGTCTACAACAAGGAGAATGTCCTGAGGCAGGTCGAGAACATCTACAACACCATCACCTGGATTGTCGAGAAGTCAAAGGCGACCGGCATCCCCGAGGGCGTGATTGCCCGCGAGTTCGCCGAGGACCGCATCAAGAACGGTCTGAAGTAGAATCCCTACTGCATCCTCTGGAATCCTTCATGTCGGACGCTCCATCCTTCCGGGAATCCCGGGGACGGGGCGTCTGAGGTTTCGTCCCAGCCTGCGCACATCATCGCCACCGCGGTGAGCAGCGCTCCGTTGGCGGGGAAGTAGGGGAACGGCCACACGTCCGCAAGGCCGTGCGCGTCGAAAGCGAATTTGTGCGCGTCGCTGCACAGAAGGTCAACCGCCTTCGCGCGGTCACCAAGCCGTGCGGCGGCCATTGCCAGCATAGGATAATCCCATCCCCAGCAGCGGTCCATCTGCCAGGTGTCCAGCACGTTGTAGAATGTCTTGCGGAACACTTCCACATCCACTCCGTCTCCGGGCAGCATACCGTATACTCCGGTCAGGGCAGGATGTTCGAAATTATACCTGGTCCACATATCTTCCAGATTTTCCGCAGTCTTGTACATCCCGTCTTCCAGGGGGAGTGGAGCAAGTTTGCCAAGGACCTTTCTCCAGGCCTTGGTGCGGGAGCGCGGGAGTCCCATCCTGCCGGCCCAGTCGAGAGCCGTGCGCAGGCCGTAACGGAAATAGCTCAGTTCAAATACGGGGTTGAGGGTCGTGGGGTAATCAGTGTTCTCGGACACAGGCGCAGTCGGAGGCCCCAGCACATATCTATTGCCGTCCCAAAAGACGCAGTCAGCCATATAATCGGCCGTCTGGACGACCACTTCGCCCCATTTGTCAAGGGTCTCCTGCGAAGGGTCCCGGCGGTATTCGGCCTCGGCGAACCATATCGGATGAGGCTGCTGCCAGGTGAGGAAGGCGTGCACGTCGCAGGGCCATTCGCGGTTGACGTTGCCGGTGCACTTGGGCCAGCGGGCGCCCTTGCGCCCTTCGGATGCCGCCCTCCGGCGGGCGGAATCGAGAAAACGCGAATATATCGACAGATAGCCGTCGGCATACTCCTGTCTGTCCCAGAGGAGCCAGTGCGCAGCGTGCCACCATATCATCTCCCAATGGTAGCGGCCGTACCAACCGTTGTTCACCAGGCCCGACTCCTGAGGCGGGAAGACACCGCTTTCATTAAGCCTCATAAGGTACTGCGAGAGCACAATCCTGCGCTCAAGCTCTTGCCAGCGGGGATCTGTGCTTCCGGACAGGTCTACCGCCGCTCCGCTCGTCCAGAAGCGCTCCCAGGCCTCTTCGCTGCGTGCTCTTACCTCGGCGAAGGTCCCGGCGCTCTCCGCGCTCACTTCCGGCGAGAACTCCACTGTCAGTCCCAGCGCGCCGTCGGGACAAGTAATCCCCGAGAGTTCATATCTGTGCCCTCCCTTGGGAGACACCGCGGCTCCGCTCCCGTTCCACTTCAGACTCGTGACATACGAAAGATCGTCCATAGTGTGGCTCAGAGTCACGGCGTGCGGACACAGACTCTCCACCGCGCTGTCGTGGCTTGAAGGGTCGGACCGGTCGCCCACGAACTTGTTGAATGACTTGCCGTCCCATCCCGGATATTCGACGAAGAACCCCAGCCGTCCTTCTTTGAGAAGGGGTGAAATGATGTTGAATGCCAGAATGTCCCTCTCGGGGTCGCATACCGAGATGACTTCTACGCTGCTGCCTTCCAGAGAGAACCTGCTTGTCACGGTGCCTGCCCACAGGTCGATGGTCTGGCAGGCCCCGACAAGGTCGTTTTCCGCCGCCGGCGAGCCGTCCCGTTTGAGAAGTATCATACCGAGGCGCCCGAGGTTGACCCGGTGGGGGTTGGATTTGAGCCAGCCGGTCAGCTCGGTCTGCGCCGGGTCATCCAGCATGTATGGCACCTTGCGGCCGTACGATTCTATGATCTGCGGAGTGTAGTCGTCTATGCTGACGCCTTCCGGCAGGGGAGAATTGTGCCATCCCCAGTCGCTCAGGGTATTGAATGGCACGAAAGTCTGCATCCCGGTGATGTCCATCCCGTAGGCGAAGCGTCCGTTGCCCACTTGCGTGGGACTGACCTTCATCGTCTGCCGGAGCGTGACGTTGTGGCGCCGGACCACCTCCTGGCGGTCTATCGGAAGGGTGGCTCCCGCTTCGGGAACAGCCAGAAGAAGCAGGCTCAGGCAGGCCGCTATGCTGAGATGAGTCATTGGAGACTGTCGATAAACGCCTTCATCTCGTCCACTTTGGCAAGGGCCGAGTGAAAGAGGGCCACCTGGTTGCGTGTGCGCACGAGGTTGTGCTCGGGGTATTTGGTCTTGTAGTAGGTGTCGCCGTTGAGGTAGTCCGCGAAGAACCTGACTGCCTGCATATAAGGGAAGAGGCAGGCGGCGTAGGGGAGATTCTCCTTCTCGACGGGAGTGAGGAAGGATGCAGCGGATTCGAGATAGCCCTCGGTGAAGGCCTTGAATATCTCCATATTGAATCCGACCTTCTCCACGTCGGGGTCGTCTTCGGCGACGAAATTGGCTGCGGTGCGCAGGAAGTCGCCGTAGTCGCTGAAGACGAACGACGGCATAAGGGTGTCGAGGTCTATGACGCACTTCACGTTGCCTTCGGCATCGAAGAGCATATTGTTGACCTTGGTGTCGCAGTGGCAGATGCGCTTGGGGAGCACGCCCTCGCGGTAGAGGCGCTCGCTCTTGCACATTTCGTCGGCATAGGAGCGAAGGTCCGCGAGAATCTCCTGCACCTCAGGGTCGGAGAGGCGCCCGGCCGCGTCGGCCCCTGCGGCCTGCTCGAGCTGACGGACACGGAGCTCGATGTTGTGGAAGTCGGGGATGGACTCGCCTATCGGGGCGTCGATGTCCGCGAGTTTGCTCTCGAAGCCTCCGAAAGCCTTGCCGCAGAGACGCGAATACTCGGCTGTCACGGCCTCGTAGGTGAACGAGTCCTTGATGAATTCGCTGATGCGCCAGTACTGTCCGTCCACGAGGACGTAGGTCTTGCCTCCGTCTTTGGCGGGGATGAATGTCAGGGTCATCTCGCCCTTGGAGCGCAGGTGGGCCGTGACCGCCTCGATGTTGCTCTGCAGAAGCTCCACGTCCGTGAAGATGGCGTTGTTGATGCGCTGGAGCACGTAGTCGGGGCCGTCACCTTCCGTGCTTATCTTGAAGGTGTCGTTGATAAGGCCGTTTCCGAGAGGCTTGATGTCGGTGATCTGCCCCTTGATGTCGAAGAGGGAGACGATGTCGAGAAGTTTCTGGTCCATAGAGGGTAATAGTATTAGTTCTCCGAAATATTCGGGTCTGTGGAAATCGGGTTTGGGAGCAAATACGGGGCTCCAGCTCACGAAATGGGGAACGGCAGTCTTGTCGCCGCATTTGTAGAAATTGGCTTCCAGCCGTTCCGGGCAGGAATCGAGCCCCAGGAGGTCGAAGGGGATTTCGAGCTCGAGAGTCCAGCGGGCGTCGAGAAGGTCTGTGACTTCGTGAGGGAGGGAAGAGCGGCGCACGATGCGCTTAAGCTGCTCCTCGGTGAAGTGCGTGAATTCCTCGCGGGAGCGCCTTCTGGCGGCAAGGGCGGTGCCTATGCAGTTGGTCTCGAAATTGAAATAGCAGTCGCTTCCTGGCGTCTTGACAAAGAACTCCACGCAGGAGTCTTCCCACACGGGGCCGTTGGACTCCAGACTCACGGCGCGGGCATTCCGCTCGCTGACGCTGAATCTCAGGAGCATCGAGAGGTCCGTGTGCCCCAGCTCCACGCTCACGTCCGGGAGGTAGGGGTATGCGTCGGGCCAGCCCGCGCATTCTATCTTCTGAAGGGCAAGTTTGTCTTCGAATCCGCGGACTGAGGGCACCAAGGCTGTTTTCTTGACAGTATCCATATCACACAAATATAAGTAAAATCCGGCGATAGACCATCATTTCCCGTTCCGGAGTTTCTCCAGTGACCGGTCGATATGGGCGAGCAGCGAGTCGAGCTCCGCCCCGCGTTCGTATGTGCGCCCCGTCAGTTGCCTGAGGGACACCGCTTCGGGGAGATACTCCGGCCAGATGGTCTCGTTGAGGTCGAATCCCACGCCCACTATCGCTCCAAGGATTGTTTTGTCTTCGATAAACGTCTCTATCAGGATGCCGCATATCTTCTTGCCGTCCACGAGGATGTCGTTGGGGTATTTGATTGCGGGAGAGATGCCGTGGCCTTCAAGATAGCTGCATACTCCCAGGCTGACGCTGTCCATCAGGGCCTTCAGTGACGATGCTTCCATCTGCCCCCCGGGGAAGCGAAGGACGATGGAGAATGTCAGATTGCTGCCATCCGTCGAGTACCAGACGTGATCTCCCTGGCCGCGTCCGCTGCTCTGGCGGTCGGAGACTATCACCGTGCGGTCCGGAAGGGACGCCCACAGTCTGCGCGCTTCATTGTTGGTGGAGTCGATCCTGACTTGTGTGGCCGGGCCGGTGAGGCAGGGCTCCCGGGATGATAAATCCACCGTCAGAGTGTCAGACCGCGCCCTGAGGCTGACTATCGGGCCTCTCACCAGGCCCTGACTCAGGGCAACTGCGGCCGCGGCCACTATGCCGGTGCCGCAGGCGGGAGTCTCCGCTTCGACGCCCTTCTCGAAGGTGCGGACGCGAAGACTTCCGTCCGGGAGGATCTGCACGAAGTCGACGTTGACCCCCTCCGGGGCGAATTCGGGGCGATGCCGCACGACCGGGCCTTCTCCGCTCACGTCGACCGACTCCGTGTCAGCTACAATCTTCACGAAATGCCTGGCGCCGGTGTCGATGAAGAATCCGTCGTGGAACCGCTCCGGGGCGGAGGGCTTCCGCATCTGGAGCTTGATGGTCGAGACTCCTTCACTCTCGGACAGAATCTCGGCGTTGTGCACCGCGTCGGGTGCCTCGAAGGTGCAGCTGCGGGATTTCAGGACCCCGAGATCCCCTGCAAAAGCGACAATGCATCTGCCGCCGTTGCCGCACATCATCCCGTGGGAACCATCCGGATTGTAGAACTCCATCCGGAAGTCCGCGCTGTCGGACTCTGACAGTATCATCAGACCGTCTGTGCGGGCGTCCCGGCAGAGGGAGGATATGGTCTGGGCGTCTCTGAAAGGGTCGGCTCCGCCTTCGCGGGCATCCACCACCAGAAAGAGATTCCCGGCTCCGGAATATTTGTATAGTTTGGTCATTGTGTGGTCGGGCAAAGATATGAAAGATTTTTATTATATTTGTATTTCTCAATTAATGTAAAGAAAGATGGAAGAAAGAGACAAAATCAAACTGGACTACAACACCGAACGCGAGACACTGAGTATGCCCGAGTACGGGAGAAATATCCTCAAGATGGTGGAGATGCTGCGGGAGATTCCCGACCGCGCCAAAAGAAGCGAGCAGGCTCTCGCCGTGGTGAAGTCGATGGAGATACTCAACCCCCAGGTGCGCTCTCAGGAGGATTACCGGCACAAGCTCTGGGACCAGCTCTATATAATCGCCGGATTCGACCTCGACATCGATTCGCCCTATCCCTGCCCCGTGAAGGAGGAATTCGACACCAAGCCCGTGCCGATTCCCATGAAGGGCACGAAGATCAAGGCCACCCATTATGGACGCAACATAGAGAAGATAATAGACCTTCTCTGCGCTGAGCCTGACGGCGAAGTCAAGACCGCGATGATACGCTCGCTTGCCATCTATATGAGGCAGCAGTACCTGATATGGAACAAGGATTCCGTCGCCGACGAGACCATATTCGCCGATATCGAGAAGCTCTCGGACCACAGACTCAAGGTGCCGGAAGGGCTCGCTCTGGGCAAGATTTCGCCCGACGCGACTTATTCCCGTCCCGGTCAGGGCGGAGGCGGTTTCAAGAAGAACCGCAGGAATTTCAAACCGCGCAGGAAATGAACAGCAACTACAAGCGTCTCGCAGGTCTGGCGTTGGCCGCTTTTGCGCTGTTCGTCTTCATCTCTCAGACGTCATACCTTTTCAACTGGGAGCAGGATATGAGCCTGCTCGGCTCTTCGGTCGGTGATGTGGCCGACTCTGTGGGCAACAAAGCCGGCACTCTGGGGTCGCGCCTCGGCAAACTCCTTGTCTGCGACCTGTTCGGCCTCGGCAGCTACCTTCTCCTCATCATTCCGGTGGCCGTGGCCGCGAGGCTCTCGTCCCTGCGCTGGGAGAAGTCTGTCGGGATGACCCTTGCCGTCTCTCTGTCGGGGACATTGGTCTGGTCCGTCGCTCTCGCATATGCAGGCGGTCTGTCCGGGCTCGATTCGGCTTTTGGAGGCGGTCTTGGAGGCAGGTGCGGAGCGGCGATTGCCGGCCTCGGGTCAGACTTGTTCGGAGACATAATCACTGCCGTGATTGTGTTTCTGCTCCTCATTGGCTGGCTGATTCTGAGCTCCAGAAGGTTCAATGTCTGGATGTCCTCTCTGTGGGCAGGAGCGGCAGCGTCCGCTCCGGATTCCGGGTCCGTGTCGGATTCCGGTTTCGGGCTCGACTCCGGGGGAGTCGGCTGCGCCGACCCCACCACTTCGCAGGGCTCGTGGTCCCCCCACTCCTGTGCCGTGGGCGGCACATCCCCCGAAGCCGACCCGGAATCGGAAACCGGCGTAAAATCCAATCCGGAAGCCAATCCGGGAGCCGATCAGGAAGCTGAGACGGAAGCTGCGCCTGAGGCAGGACCGGAGGGCAGCTTCGACATAATCTCCGACGACACTCTCAGCAGGACTGTCGAAGAAGAGCTCAAACCCATCGACAACCGTATGGACCCTCCCGAGGGCCTTCCCCGATACAAATTCCCGAGTCTCGACCTGCTTCAGACTCATTCCGGCGGCAGGAGGGAAGTCTCCACCGACGAGCTCACGCGCAACAACAACAAGATCCGCGCTGCCCTGAAGAACTACAGAATCGAAGTCGTGGATGTCAAGGCCATAGTAGGCCCGACGGTCACCCTGTACAAGGTCTATCCCGCTCCCGGAGTGCAGATTGCCCAGATAAAGCGCCTGCAGGAAGACATAGCCCTCTCTCTCAACGCCAAGGGCGTGAGGGTCGTCACTCTGTCAGACTCGGTGGGCATCGAGGTGGCCAACGACTATTCCTCGATAGTGCCTCTCAAGAGCCTTCTCAACGACGATGCGTTCCGCTCCAGCAGTGCGGAGCTCCCGGTTGCCATCGGCTACACCATCACCCAGAAGGTCAAGGTTTTTGACCTTGCGGATGCGCCCCATCTGCTGATTGCCGGCGCGACCAAGCAGGGTAAGTCCGTGGGACTCAATGTCATCGTGAGTTCGCTCCTGTACAGGATGCACCCTTCGGAGCTCAAGTTCGTCTTCATTGACCCGAAGATGGTCGAATTCTCCGCATACTCCACTCTCCTCAAGCACTATCTGGCCGTGATGCCCGATGCCCTCTCAGAGGAAGACGAGCAGAGCGGAGCCATCGTCAAGAACCCCAAGAACGCCGAGAAGATCCTGCGCTCGCTGACTGTCGAGATGGATGAGCGCTACGAGCTGCTCTCCAAGGCCGGAGTCAACAAGATCACCCTCTACAACGAGAAGTACAAGGAGAGGCACTTGCGACCCGACCACGGGCACAGATACCTGCCTTATATCGTGGCGGTGGTGGATGAGTACGCGGACCTTACGATGAGCATCGGCGCCTCGCCCGAGACCAGAGCCGCGTCCAAGAGCATCACCAATTCCATCATCAGGCTCGCCCAGAAGGGCCGCGCCGCCGGAATCCACGTGATTCTTGCGACCCAGCGCCCGTCGGTGGATGTCATATCCGGCATCATCAAGAGCAATTTCCCTATGAGGATTGCCTTCAGAGTCGCTTCGAGGGTGGATTCGATGACGATTCTGGATGCCCCCGGCGCGGAGAAGCTGATCGGCCGCGGAGATATGCTCTTCTCGGCAGGCATCGAGAGCGAGCGCATACAGTGCGGATACGTGAGCGGGGAGGAGATAGAGGCAATCACCGGATACATCGGCGCCCAGCAGGGGTTCGCCAAGAGCTACAACACCCCTTATTACCTGCCCGGAGTGGAGGATGCCGGATCCGAAGGCGGCGGAGGCCTCACGGATATGAGTGACGTGGACGAAAGGTTCCGCGATGCCGCCGAGCTCGTGGTCACGACCCAGAAGGCCTCCACGTCTTATCTGCAGACGCGTCTCGGTATGGGATTCGCCAAGGCGGCCAGAGTGATGGGACAGCTCGAAGCTGCTGGTGTGGTGGGCCCTCAGGAAGGAGCCAAACCTCGTCAGATACTTGTGCCCGACCTCAATTCATTGCAGCCCATCCTCGATTCTTTCATCAAATGAGGCGACTTCTGCGCATAGCGCTTCTGACCTTGTGTCTGCTCCCGACAGCCGTTCGCGCCGCCGGGCCCGACGACAGCGCACGAGCCGTGATGTCGCTGCTCGAACAGGCTTCCGCTCAGAGGCTGGAGGCGGATTATTCTTTCGCGCTGGTTCGCGGCGGCACCCCTGTCCTCTGTAGCGGTCACGCCGTCGTCCAGACTCCGATGTTCCGCATAAGCGGCAACGGAGTGGAAATCTATTGCGACGGAGTTTCCCTCCGGTATCTCGACCCGCAGGCCAGGGAGGAGTACATTGAGCCTGCAGTCGGACTCGAGGATTATCTCAAGGAGAATATCGCCGACATCCGTGATTTCAAGGCCTCAAATATCGTCATAACTCCCCGGTCGGACAGCCGGTCCATGTTCGAGGCCCCGCAGACGGGCTCCGATTGGGTGGTGACCGACCTTCGTTAGCTTATGGCAGAGTTTCTCCGTCAGGTGGCGCGGCATTATTTTGCCTCGGGAAGGATGCAGCAGGAGTGCTTCGTCTTCCCTAACCGGCGATCCCTTACGTTCTTTCGCAAATATATTGCAGAAGAAGTGCGCGAATCTCGCAGGCCGATGATCGCTCCGCGGATGCTTACCGTAAGCGACCTGTTCTACAGGCTCTCGGGCAGGAAGTCTGCCGACAAGGTGCACCTTCTTCTGAAGTTGTATGACTGCTACAAAGCTCTCAACCCCAACGCCGAAAGCCTTGATGACTTCATATTCTGGGGAGACGTGCTGCTGTCCGACTTCGACGACGTCGACAAGTACCTCGTAAGCCCGTCGCAACTCTTCACCAACGTCGCCCAGCTCAAGGGGATGCAGGATGATCTGTCGTATCTGACCGACACCCAGAGGGAAGCTATGGAGCGCTTCCTCTCTCATTTCGCGTCGGAGGGGCGTATCAAGACAGAATTCCGCAAGATATGGGATCTTCTGCTCCCGCTCTACAACTCGTTCCGCGAAGCCCTCGATTCGGAGGGACTCTCCTATGAGGGGCAGGTGTATCGCGATGTCGCCGAGAGGCTCGACGTTGAGGCTGCGGTCGATATCATCGGGAGCGCATTCCCTGGGACCAAGCGCGTGATATTCGTCGGACTCAATGCTCTGAACGAGTGTGAGAAGAAGCTTATGCGAAGGCTGCGCGACTCATCTCTTGCCGAGTTCTGCTGGGACTATCCAGGTCAGCTCCTCTCTGCTCAGGGCAACAAAGCCGGCTACTTCCTCTCGAAGTTCGTCACCGAATTCCCGCCAGCCTTCCACCTTGAAGAAGAGGGGCCCCTTCCCGATATCCGGGTAGTCAGCGTGCCTTCCGGGGTGGGGCAGGCAAAGCAGATTCCTTCACTTCTGCGCGAAGTCTCTCCCGATGCCGTGCCTGGCATCGAGACGGCCATCGTCCTGCCCGACGAGACTCTGCTGATTCCTGTCCTCAATTCCATCCCCTCCGAGATCGGGGAGCTCAATGTCACTATGGGCTATCCCTGCATCAGCAGTTCTTTCTATTCGCTCCTGCGTGATGTCGCCGCTCTGCAGATGCATCTTCGCGTCAAGGACGGAGCGGTGCTCTACTACCACAAGCAGGTCTGGGCCATATTCTCCAACGGGGTGTTCAAATCTCTTCTTGACGACGAGGGCAGGCAGAAGGTCTCCTCTGTGCGCTCCGGAGCCAAATACTATATTCCTTCCGAAGACCTGTCCGGACATCCTCTGTTTGACATTGTGTTCAGATACTGGGGCGAGGACGTGAGGGGTATAGAAGAGTGCCAGCAACAGTTGTGTGTCGGTATCGCTCAGATGCTTTCCGGCAACTCCGAGATGGCCCTGGAGCTTGATTTCGTGAAGGAGTTCTACCAGGCAGTGGGCCGGCTCAAGACCTGCGAGCTGCCGGTCCGCCGGGAGACTTATTTCCGCCTTCTCGACCGGATCGTCTCTCTTGTCAGCATCCCTTTCAGGGGAGAGCCTCTCCGCGGGCTTCAGATAATGGGGCCCCTCGAGACCCGAGCCCTCGATTTCGACAACATAATAGTGCTGAGCTGCAACGAAGGGTCCTTCCCGAGGCAGAGCGTCAGCGCGTCTTTTGTCCCGCCGCAGCTTCGCGGCGCCTTCGGCCTACCCACGTACGAAGATCAGGATGCCGTGTGGGCATATTATTTCTACAGGATGATACGCCGCGCCCGCACCGTGACTCTCGTCTACGACACCCGCACCGAGATGAGCCGTTCCGGAGAGGAGAGCCGCTACATCAAGCAGCTTGAGCTTCATTTCGGCATCAAGGTGAAGCGCCTGTGCGCGACGTCCCCGCTTCGTCCGGTCTGCAGCGAGGATGCCATCCCCAAGACCGACCGCGACATCAGGCATCTTCGTGAGGAGGGGCATCTTTCGGCTTCTTCGCTTCAGAATTATCTGTCCTGCCCGGCAATGTTCTATTATGGCACCGTAGTCGGGCTGAGGGAGCAGGAGGAGGTCAACGAATCGCTCGATGCGGGTATGGTCGGTTCTGTCTTCCACGAGACTATGCAGGAGCTGTATTCAGGAAGGCGGAGCATCGGGGCGCAGTACCTTGAGAGTCTCGTCAGGGACAGGCAGCTCGTGCGCTCCTGTGTGCGCAGGCATATTCTTGACAAACTCAAATGTCTGGAAGTGACGGGGCGCAACATCATCTACGAGGATATGGTCTGCCGCTATGTCGAGAGAGTGCTCCGCGCGGATATGGAGCTGCTCGACAAGAGCGGAGTGCCGTCATTCACGGTTTTCGCTCTCGAGAAGAAGTGCACCGCCCGCATCTCGGGCTTCAATTTCGTCGGCTACATAGACAGGCTTGACTCCTTCGCTCCGGGAGAGCTTAGGGTGGTGGATTACAAGACAGGCAAGGTGACCGACCAGGACTTCCTGATAGACGATGACAATGCCGCGAAGGTGGTCTCCGCCCTCTTCGGGGACGATGATGCGGACAGGCCGAAGATTGCCCTTCAGCTGTATCTTTACGACTTGTTCGCCCGCTCTCTCGACTGCGCCCGCGGCCGCAGCATCGTCAACTCGGTCTACAGCACGTCGCGCCTCTTCGTCCACGAGGTGGAGAGCGTGGCTGTATGCCCGTCATTCGCTTCCCTGATGCAGGAATCTCTCGATTCGCTGCTCTCTCAGATAGCGGATACCTCGATCCCGTGGGAGAGAAGACGCGAGGAGAAGAAGTGCCTCTATTGTAAATTCAAAAGAATCTGCGGACAATGAAGATAATCAAGGCATCCGCGGGCTCCGGCAAGACTTACACGCTCGCGCACACATACATCGATATGCTCCTCTCTTCCGCAGACAGGTTTGCCTACAGGCATATACTTGCCGTGACCTTCACCAACAAAGCCACGGCCGAAATGAAGAGCAGAATCCTGCGCGACCTGGACTCCCTCTCGAAGACTGACCCCCGGGCGAGAGCATACCTTGTCGACATCCTTCACGATTACAGCGCATTCAGCGTCAGCACAATAGACAAGTTCTTCCAGAAGACCCTCAAGGTTTTCTCCAGAGAGATAGGCCAGTTCTCGGCCTACCAGCTTGAGCTTGACCGCAACTCTCTGATAACCGAGGCGGTGGACCGTATCCTGGACAATCTCACAGAAGACGACATCACCCTCGTCGGGTGGATCAAGGAGAGTGTGCGCGACAAGATCGAGAGCGGGGAGAGATTCAGTTTCGAGCAGAGTCTTTACGACATAGCCAGGCGTCTGAAGAATCAGGAGATGGGACGTATTCTGGACAGCCCCGGAATCGACGTCGCCGCCGCCTTCGGCAGGCCCCGCCTCAACTCTATCCGCAAGGCTTGCGACGCCGTCATCAAAGATTTTGCCCTGAAGGCGAAGGCCGTCGGCATCGAAGCGCACCCGGGGCAGAAAGTCAAGCGTCCGAGCGAGACCGCCCTCAAGAAAGACGCGGATCTCTCTATCCTCTTCGGAAGGCCCTACACCCTGTATTGCACCGCACTGGCCATCCGCAGCAGCCTGTACGGCCTCGGTCTCGCGGGCGAGTTCTTCAAGGAATTCGACGCCCTGCTCTCGGAGAAGAATCTGATGTGTCTGGAAGAGTCCAACACGATACTGCGTGACATAATAGACGGCTCGGACGCTCCTTTTGTCTATGAGAAGACCGGTGTGCGCTACGACAGATTCCTTCTGGACGAATTCCAGGACACATCAGACATCCAGTGGGGCAATTTCCTGCCGTTGCTGCGCGAGAGCGAGAGCAAATCTGGCCCCGACGCCAACCTTATCGTCGGCGACGTGAAGCAGAGCATATATCGTTGGAGAGGCTCCGACTGGAATCTCCTCAATTCCGGAGTCTGCCGGGAGTTCCCCGGGAGCGAGCCCGAGCCGCTCAAATGCAACTGGAGGAGTTGCAAGGCTATCGTCGACTTCAACAACGGGTTCTTCCCCTATGCGGCTTCCGTCCTCGGAGCCTCGGATATCTATGCCGACGTAGAGCAGGAGGTGAAGGTGAAGAACGAGGACCAGGAGGGGTATGTGAGAATCTCGTTTACCGACGACGAGCTCGATGCGGTGCTCGCCTCGGTCAGACAGGCGCGGGAGTGCGGGGCCGGATGGGGCGATATTGCCGTGCTGGTGAGGAACCACAGCCAGGGAGGCGATGTCGCCTCCTTCCTCTCGAAGGCCGGTGTCCCGGTGATATCGGACGATTCGCTCAGAGTCAAGTCTTCCGTGACGGTGTCGCGCCTTGCCGCGCTTCTGGCCAGCTGCGACAACCCCGACGACTCCATCAGCAGCTTCCTTGCTTCTTCGCTGCGGGTAGAATGGCCTGCGGGCTGCCTGTCGCTGCTCGACCTGTGTGAAGAGCTGCTCCGGCAGATAAGGAGCGTGGACGAGCCTCTCTTCGATGGAGAGACTCTCTACATACAGGCATTTATGGACGACGTGAAGTCCTGGACCGAAGCTAACGGCAACAATATCGGCCAATTCGTCCGGCACTGGAACGACTCCGATCCCTTCATCTGTTCGCCCGACAACGCCTCCTCGGTGCGCATCATCACAATCCACAAATCCAAGGGGCTCGAGTTCCCGTATCTGATTTTCCCATTTGCCGACAAGGTCGAGTGCTACAAGGGCGAGACCCTATGGTGCTCTCTCGACCTGTCGAAGGCGTTCTCGGACGACAGGTTCCCCGACGGGACATCGCTCTTCCCTGTGGCGCTGCATTCCGATGCGCTCAATACTTTGTTCGCGCCGGACTATGAGAGGGAGAGGAAGCTCCAGGCCGTGGACAATCTCAATCTGTTCTATGTCGCGCTCACAAGGGCTTCGAAGTGCCTGCACGTGATTGCGAAATCTCCGTCGCAGACTTTCGTCGCCAAGGCCCGGAAGGACAAGGCCGTATTCTCCAACCTCTCCCAGATTCTCTTCCGGTATCTGAATTGTAACTATGAGACCACTTTCGGGCAGATGTACGACTTCAGACGTATGGCGCGGGAAGACAAGAGCGGTGAGGAAGAGCTGTGCGGAAGCTACGTCTCAATCCCTCTTGGCGGGAGACTGCGTCCTTCGGAAGACGCGCTCGATTTCTTCGGCCCCGACGGGGTCACAGGGCCCGCCGCATCGCCCAGGCTCGACGGCATCATCCTTCACGGCATCCTTTCGGAGGTAAGCTGCGCGCAGGATCTCGACGCTGCTCTCAGATCTGCCGTGCGTGACGGCGCTCTCTCTGCAGAAGAAGGCCGCAGGGCAGGCGAGTTGCTCTGCAGGCGTATTGCCGCCCACCCTCAGTGGTTTGCCGGAGCAGATGCCGACAACGAACTTACCATTATCGGCGATGACGGAGAATGCCATCGTCCCGACAGAGTCGTCAGAGACGAAGACGGAGGTGTCACGATCATCGACTACAAGTTCGGTGAGCGCCGCAGAAACCACCTGACCCAGGTCGGCGGCTATATGGATCTTTATTGCAAGATGGGATTCGAACCGGTCAGGGGAGCTGTCTGGTACGTGAGGGAGGACGAGGTGGTCCGGATGCAGCGCACAGGGGCGGCGAAATCAGTCTTGCTGAATGTCCCCGAATAGAGCTTGTCCTGCTCTTCGAAGATGTATCTGGCGACACCCTTGCCGTCTGACTCGTCGCTCGTCCAGAGGACTGCGCGGACATTGACGTCGTAGAAGTTGAATCCGCCGGTTATGCGGGTCGCGTATCCTGTGGGCATAAGAGAGAGGTGCGAAGCGTCGGTTATGGAGCCGACCGCGGGCCAGTAAGTCCACATCTTGCCGGAAGACTTGTCTGAGTTGAAATAGATGTCTCCCATCAGGGCACCGACTCCGCCGTATTTGGAGACGAGGGCGTCCAGCTCGGCGCTTGAGGGAAGTCTCCACCCCTCGGGACATGCGGTCTGCGCTTCCTCCCAGGTGTAGAAGTGGCCGAATATGTCGGTCATCGAGGTGCAGCCGTAGTAGGGGGTCCCCTTGCTCTCGTTGGCGAGGTTCTGCCTCATCCACCTGACCGAGTCGATGTCTGTGACGAAGTATTCTTTGCCGCCTATGACTTCCTTCTCTCCGGAGGTGTCGAATTTGCGAAGAGAATATCCTTCGCCGAATCCGGGCTTGACCACGCAGAATGTGGAGTAGCAGGAGGAAGAATAATAATCGGGGGCATAGGCATAGGCCATAAAGTTGAAGACACCGAGGGTGTCGACGTCTACCTTGAACTCGTATTGTACCTTGGTGCCGACGGGGTCGCTGAAATATTTGACGGTGTCATTCACGCTGGTGAAAGGGTCCTGAAAGACGTATCCGAGGGTGTCGACGCGGTTGCCGTATGCGTCTGTCGAGGCGTCGGGATGATAGACTCCCTGCACTTCCATCGTCTGGGTGTATCCGTATTCGATAAAATAGGGCAGATTCTTCTTGAATGCCATCGTGCCTGAGAGGTAATCGTAATCAATCTCTTCGTCATCGTCGTTGTTGCAGGATGCGGCGAAAAGCGAAAGCGCGGCGATGCAGGTCAGTATCCAGTATTTCTTCATAACAAGTCGCAAATATGCGCAATTTTGGTCAAAAATCCGCTATATTTGTGCAAATACTTTGCCGAAGATGAGAAGATTGTGTGCATTTTTTGTCCTGCTGGGTCTCGTTGCCGTTTCGTGCGCCGAAAAGCCGCGATATGCAGTATTCGAGGGATACGCGCAGGGCGGAAGCTACTGCGTCAAGGTCAATATGACCGGAGCCGGCGCATCGGAGCGTGATATTGCATCCGGAATCGACAGTCTCCTCACTTGTATCGACACCACTTTCTCCGGGTACAACTCTCTCTCGCAGCTCAGCCGGCTCAATGAGGGCGAGAAAGTCAGCCTGAGCCCTATGTTCTTGGAGCTCAAGAGCATTGCGGAGTCCTACAAGGCGCTGACACGCGGAGCGTTCGATGTCGGTGCCGCGCCCCTCTTCGATCTTTGGGGATTCGGATTCAGGCAGGGGGCCTTCCCCGGCGAGGCGCAGGTGGCTGAGGCGATGGCCGCCTGCGCCGAGGGTAAGAAACTGAACTTCAATGCGATAGCTCAGGGCTATACGTGCGATGTCATCGCCCGTTACCTCCATTCTTTGGGCATAATCGATATGCTTGTGGACGTGGGGGAGATATATTGCGAGGGGCTCAACCCCTCCGGGAAGCCCTGGACTATAGGCATCGACAGTCCGGAAGACGGCAACAACACTCCCGGAGCGAGGTTGAGCGGCATTTGGATCTCCGACGGAGGCGCGCACGGGGTCGTGACCTCGGGCAACTACCGCAAGTTCTATGTCCGGGACGGTCGCAAATACTCCCACACCATAGATCCCCGCACAGGCTACCCTGTGCGGCACAATCTGCTCAGCGCCACGGTAGTGGCCCCCGACGCGACGGCCGCCGACGCTCTCGCCACATTCTTTATGGTGGTCGGATTCGAGCAGGCCAGAGACTATGTACTGAAAGAGGCAGACCTTGAAGCCTGCCTCATCACGTCAGATACTGTCTGGTTCTCGCCGGGGTTCTGCCGCTAGGATATAAGATGCATCGTGTCGCGCGCGATGACGAGCTCCTCGTTGGTGGGGATGAGCGCCACCTTCACCTTCGACTCGGGCAGTGACAGCATCACGTTCTCGCTCGCGTGGGGGATGCTGTCGTTGAGGGGTTCATCAATCTTGACGCCGAGGAATGTGAGGTTGCGGCACACGTCGCGGCGCAGCCAGGGCTGATTCTCGGCGATGCCGGCGGTGAAGATTATCATATCCACTCCATCCATCTCGGCGGTGAACTGACCTATGAGCTTGACTATGTCCATCGTGAGCTTTTTGAGCACCACGGAGGCCATCTTGTCGCCCGAGGCGGCGAGGTCGCACATATCGCGGCAGTCGGAAGTCTTGCCGCTCAGTCCGAGGAATCCGCTCTTCTTGTTCATCACGGTGGTCATCTCGTCGGGGGTGAGGCCCTCTTTCTTCATCAGGTACGGGACTATGCTGGCGTCGATGGTGCCGCAGCGAGTGCCCATTATCATACCTTCGAGAGGGGTGAATCCCATCGAGGTGTCCACCACCTTGCCGTTCTTGATGGCGGTCACGGAGCTTCCGTTGCCTATGTGGCAGGTGATGATCTTGGAATTGGAGAGGTCCACGCCCGCGAAGGCGGAACCCTCGCGGGAGACGAACTGGTGAGAGGTGCCGTGGGCGCCGTAGCGGCGGACGCGGTATTTCTGGTAGTATTCGTAAGGGAGGGCGTACAGATAGGCCGGCTCTTCCATCGTCTGATGGAATGCAGTGTCGAATGTCACGACCTGGGGGACCTTGGGCAGGACTTCGCTGACCGCGTGGATGCCGAGCAGATGCGCGGGGTTGTGCAGGGGAGCGAAGTCGCAGCAGATTCCTATCTTCTCCAGCACGTCGTCGTCGACAAGGGCGCTTCCGCTGAAGAAGTCGGCTCCCTGCACGATGCGGTGACCCACACCGTCTATGTCGTCGAAGCTCTTGAGCACTCCATAGCCGGGGTTGACGAGGGCGTCGAGCACAATCTTCATCCCTTCCTTGTGGTCGGAGATGGCGGCCTCTATCTTGACAGGGGTCTTCCCCGTGGGTTTGTGTGTGAGGTTCGCGTCGGGAAGACCGATCTTCTCGACTATACCCTTGGCCAGAAGGTCATAGTTGTTGTCGTCCTGCATATCAAGCACCTGGTACTTGATGGAGGAACTTCCGCAGTTGATTACGAGTATTATCATAGATTGTAGAATAATTTCTCCGAAGGGGTCGCAAAATTACGAAATTTATACCTAATTTCGCAACAAATGATTCGAAAGGTTTCGATTCCATTGGTAGCGGGGATGATTGTGGCGGCAGGAGTCGGGCCATCGCTTCCTCTTGTCCTGTGCTCGGTTGCGGCCTCCTGCGTGCTGCTCTGCCTCTATGCCCTGCGTCCGGGCAGGCCTCTCGCCCTGCCGCTGCTGCTCTTCTTCTGCCTCGGTGTTTTCTGCCGCTCGTCCTGCTCGCTCGTGTGCGCGTCGGCTTGTCGCATCGAGCCGTCGACTATGTGGCTTGAGAAGCTCGTGGATGCGGTCCCGTTCGCTCGCGAAGAGACCCCGGCGCTGGCCAAGGCCCTTCTGGCCGGAAGGAAAGAGCTGCTGCCCGCTCAGACCGTCAGGTCTTTCAGGGCCGCCGGTGCCGCCCACATCCTCGCCCTGTCCGGACTGCATCTCGGGATCATCTACGCCCTGGTCTCGAAGATTTTCTCCCTGCTGGGCAATTCGCTGCCGGCAAGGCGCCTAAGATGCGCTCTGACAATAGTCTTGTCGCTCTGCTATACTTTGCTGACCGGAGCCGGGCCGTCGCTGGTAAGGGCTTTTCTCTTCATTGCCCTGTACGAACTCGGCAGACTTCATCCCGGACGGCGCACTGACAGCCTGTCCGTCTTCTGGACCGCGCTGACCGTGCAGCTCGTGCTGGACCCAATGGTCCTCGATTCGGTCGGATTCCAACTCTCCTACCTCGCGATGCTCGGTATTTTCACCGTTTATCCCGTGCTCAGAGAGTGGTACCCGGCAAGGCGCGGACTTATGTGGAAGATCTGGAATTCTGCCGCTCTGTCGGTGTCCTGCCAGCTTCTCACCGCTCCGCTTGTCTTCGCGACTTTCGGCACATTCCCCCGGTATTTCCTCCTGACCAATCTGATCGCCCTGCCTCTGACTTCGCTCTTCGTCACGACGACCCTCTGCTGCACAGCCCTCTCGACTCTTGGATTGTGCCCGGCGCCTCTTGTGCGTCTTGTCGACCTCCTCTCGGCTGCCCTCACAGGCTCGCTCGGCATCATCAGCCGTATGTAGATGCAATTTATTTCGCGTCCATAGCCTGGCAGGCGGTGATGGCGACCATCTTGTAGATGTCGTCCACCGAGCAGCCGCGGCTCAGGTCGTTGACCGGGCGCGCGATGCCCTGAAGGATGGGGCCGATGGCGTCGGCGTTGCCAAGCCTCTGCACGAGCTTGTAGGCGATGTTGCCGACCTCGAGGTTGGGGAACACGAGCACGTTGGCCTTGCCGGCGATATCGGAGCCCGGAGCCTTCTTGGCTCCCACTGAAGGCACGAGGGCCGCGTCTGCCTGAAGCTCGCCGTCAATCTTGAGCGAGGGGTCAAGCTCCGAAGCGAGTCTGGTGGCCTCGACCACCTTGTCCACGACCTCGTGCTTGGCCGAGCCCTTGGTGGAGAAGGAGAGCATCGCGACTCTCGGCTCCTCAAATCCGGCCACGCTCTTCGCGGTGCGTGCGGTGCATACGGCAATCTGCGCAAGCTGGTTGGCGTCGGGAGCGGGGGTCACGGCGACGTCGCCGATTACCAGCACTCCGTTCTCTCCGTACTGGGGGGTCTGTGTGATCATAAGCATCGCGCCGCTGACGCAGCTGATGCCCGGGGCGCACTTGATGATCTGGAGCGCGGGACGAAGAGTCTCTCCTGTGGTGGAGAGAGCGCCGCTGATCTGCCCGTCGGCATCGCCGCTCTTGATGATGAGGCATCCGAAGTAGAGAGGGTTCTGCACGAGACTCGCGGCCTGCTCGGGGGTCATCCCCTTGGACTTGCGGAGTTCGTACAGCAGATTGGCATATCCGGCTGTCTTGTCGCTTGTGGCGGGGTCTATTATGGTGGCTTTGCCGATGTTCGCCAGCCCGAGCTCGGAGGCTTTGGCCATAATCTCATTCTTGTTTCCGATAAGGATTATCTCGGCGAGCTCGTCGGCGATGGCACGGTCGGCCGCCTTGATGGTGCGCTCCTCGAGAGATTCGGGGAGGACGATGCGCTGCTTGTTGGATTTGGCACGCGCGATGATGCTTTCAATCAGGGTCATTGTGTTGTGTGTATTTGTTGTGAATAATTGTCAGAAGGTCTTTGGTGTGGCGCGAAAACCGCGATCCCATCCAGGAACTCGTATTGCTCAGGAGCGCCCAGCACTGCCCGTCCGGGAAATACCATATCAATGCGCTTGTGCCGCTGTAGGAGCCTGTGCGGGTCCATCCCCTGGCCGGGTCCGTGTCGTTCCATCCAAGAGAATAAGTGCCGGGGTCGAACCAGCAGGTCATCTCCATCACCGAGTCGGAGCTGATGACATCTGCGGTGGCGCCCCTGCCGTCGATGGCCGTCGCCAGACGGCACAATTCGCCCGCCGACGCCGCCCAGGCCCCTCCTCCCGAGAGGGCGCGGATGTCGTTGTTCTCGTAGCAGCGCACTCTGTCCGGACCGTGGTCGGTGTACTGCAGACTCTCCTCGGCGGTCCTCTCCTCGGGCGCGGCAGATGTGAATTTCATATGTTCTATGCCTGCGGGGCGGAGGATGTTGCGCCTGATCCAGGCTTCGTAGTCTTCGCCCGTGACTTCCTCGATTATCATCGAAAGAAGCAGGTACCCGAGATTTGAATATTCCGCCGCCGTTCCCGGGCAGAACGCGAGCCTTCGGGGCAGTTCCCTGCGCAGAAGCTCTTCGTTGTCAAGGCCCAGACGACCTTCGAACATCGGGTCTCCGCCCTTCTGGGTGAATCCGCCTTCGTGCCTGAGAAGATTCTCCACCGTGATGAGGTCGTATCTCGGGTCGCGGATCAGGCCGCTGTATCTCCGGAGTATCCCGTCCTGCCCGAAGACTTTGTCGTCGAGGGACAGGGCTCCATCGTCGCGCAGCTTCATTATCCCCGTTGCCGTGACCAGCTTGGAGACCGACGCTATGCGCATAATGTGGGTGGTCGTCAATTCTTCGCCCTTCTGCTCGTCGGCCCATCCGTATGCTCTCTCGAGGATGGGGCCGTTGTCGCTCGCTGAAGCGATTTGTATGCCCTTCAGATGCCAGCGCTCCATAAACTGCCTGACTTCGATGTCGATCGAGTCGGGCTGGGCGAGAAGGGCCAGGAGTATGAAGGCGAGGATTTTCACTTGATCAAGCCTGCTTTTCTGCCGAAGTCGATTATGAGCCCGGCTGTGCCTTCGATGCCGAGCAGACTTGAATCTATGCACAGATTGTAGTCTGACGACTTGCCCCAATGGCCCTGGGTGAAGAAGTTGTAGTACTCGGCGCGGGCGCGGTCTTTCCTGAATATGTATTCTTCGGCTTCTTCGGGACTGACTGCCTCGCGGCTGCAGACTCTGCGGATGCGCTCCTGCATCGGAGCGCAGATGAAGACGTCAAGGCATCGACGCTCCCGGAGGACATAATTGGAAGCCCTGCCGATAAATATTGCACTCCCCGCGTCGGAGAGCGAGGCGATCACTTCGCTCTGGATGCGGAAGAGCTCCCCGTCGTGAAGCCCGGAGGAGTTGCCAAGGATCCACAGACGCCTTTTCTCGTCGCTCTTTCTGAACAGCTCGGGGCTGAATCCGCTCTGCTCGGCGGCCTTGGTCAGCAGCTCGTTGTCGTAGAGGGGGATGCCCAGACGCCTGCTGATTTCGCCCGCGATGGCCTTGCCGCCGCTGCCGTATTGTCTTCCGATGTTGATTATTGTGTGGTCGTCCATATCAGTTGTCCATTGAGCCCCCGAGCGCGGCGGCCGATTCGCCGTCCTCGAGCTTGCCGAATTGCTTGAAAAGCCGGATTATGAAGAATGCCGAGACTATCACCGACAGGAAGTCGGATATCGGGAAACTTATCCATACCCCCGTCTCCTGCATCCACAATGGCAGAGCGTATATCAGGGGGACCAGGAAGAGAAGCTGCCGGGAGAGCGACAGGAAGATGGAGGTCTTCACCATCCCCAGGCACTGGAAGAAGTTGGAGGTCACCATCCCGAACCCGACCAGGGCGAACCCGCAGTTCATTATCCTGAGCCCTCTGGGAGCGAGCTGTGCGAGGCTGGCGTTGGCCGGGTCGGACATATCCACAAACATCCCCACGGCAAACTCCGGCAGAAGCTCCGAGAGCAGGAAGCACACGGTCGTCACCAGGACCTCCCATTTGGCCGTCAGAACGAATATCTCCCGGACCCTTTTGTATTGTCTTGCCCCGTAATTGTAGCCTGCAATGGGCTGCAAGCCCTGGTTGAAGCCCATACATATCATCGCGAAGAGCATCGTGAACCGGTTGACTATGCCGTAGGCCCCGATCGCGTCGTCGCCGCCGTATCTGCGGAGCTGCTGGTTGACGAAGAGAGCCACTATGCAGGCCGCGCTGTTCATCAGGAACGGCCCGACTCCTATGGCGAGGGACTGCCTGGCTATGCGTCTGTCAAGCTGGAAAAGAGGCTTGGGGAAGTGCAGGAAGCGCCTTTTGTCGGCAAGGAACCGGAGTGTGTAGACAAGGGCCAGAATCTGGCAGAGGATAGTCGCCACGGCCGCTCCCCGGATGCCCATCCCGAGCGTGAATATGAACACGGGGTCAAGGATGGCGTTGGAAATGACCGTGAACAGGGTCAGCCCCATCGCGGTCTTCGGATGGCCGGAGCAGCGGATGACTCCGTTGAACCCGTGCATCAGGTGGGAGAACACGTTGCCGGCCACAATTATAGTCATATAGTCTTTCGCGAAGGGAAGGGTGACGTCGCTCGCTCCGAAGAACCTCAGTATGGGGTCCAGGAAGGGAAGCACGACCGCCGTGAAGAGAAGCCCTATTATGACGTTGAGCGAGAGTACGTTGGAGAGCACTTTCTGGGCCGAGCCGTAGTTCTTCTGCCCCAGCAGGATGGAGATCATGGTCATCCCTCCCACTCCGACCAGGGTGCCCAGGGCTATCGAGAGGTTCATCAGGGGGAAGGTTACGGCAAGCCCGCTGATGGCGGCGGCTCCCACACCGGGGATGTGCCCGATGTAGATGCTGTCGACCATATTATACAAAGAAGCCGCAGTCTGGGCTATTATGCCCGGGACTGCGTACATCTTCAGGAGTTTGCTTATCTTCTGGGTGCCGAGCTCTGTCGGCGCCGCACCCGATATCTGAGCCATCTGCGCTAATCCTCCTCGTCTACTATCTCTATCTCGAACTCAAGCGGGCAGTAGGCGGGGATGTAGCTGCCGGTCCCGCTGTAGGAGTAGCCGTACTCGGAGGTGAAGACTCCGACCGCTTTCTCGTAGCCTTTCATCTTGGAGAGCATCAGGGAGAATCCGCTGATTACCGATGTCTCGTCGCTTGTCATCGTGATCTCGGAGTAGTCATCGGTCCAGTTGATGAGCGTGGGACCGTATGTGGTCGAGGAACTCCAGATGCCGTAGAACTTGGCCGTGTCGGCGATGTTGGTGTCGAATACCTTGCCGTCGAGCCTGCGCCCTATGTAGTTGATGTAGAATGTGGTGTCGTTCTCGAAGGCGACGTCGCCCTCCTTGAGGGTCGCCATATAGAAGCCCGTGGTGTCGCTCGTGCAGGAGGGGTATTTGACCGAGGTGTAGGCGAGGACCGAATCGCGCTCCCACTGCTCGATGTCGGATATGCATTCGACAATGTTGATGGTGTAGATGACGTCTGTCCCTGACGCGTTGTCCAGATATTCCTGCTCCGTGTCGTAGCGGTCGGTGGTCATCAGCCATCCGGGGATGATGAGCTCCCGCGTGCCTCCTTCGCGCATATCCTCAATCGCGGCGTCAAGACCCGCGTATGCCGCGTATTCGCCTCTCGTGATGACCTGGGGGCCGTAGTACCCGACGTCGGAGTGCGTGCGCAGCTGGTAGGCGTCGGACTCGTAGGTGCTGGCGCTGATTGTGCCGTCGAGAGTCAGGATGCGGTAGTTGGCTCTCACATAGGGAGTGAGCGAAGTGATGCTGACGAGATCGCCCGTACCGGCCTTCTCGCTCAGGACGTAGTATCCGGGAGACTGTTTCTTGTCCACCAGGTCGGGGTGGTACTTCAGGAGCCAGGCGTCAAAATAGCGTTTGCTCGCGTCGTTGAGCCCTGAGGAGGGGACTCTTGCGCAGCTGCAGAGCAGCGATGCGGCGGCAAGTGCAAATATTATCGTTCTTTTCATAATCTTCTATGATTGTGCGGCTGCGTCTTCACGCATAAACCGTGCCGTGATGTCTTCAAAATAAGGCCCCGCTTCTTCCGGAGAGGAGATGTCGCCGGGGAAGAATATCTTGCCGCCCGAGGCCAGCACGTGGCCTCCTCCGTGGAAGTGCGCGGACGAGAGACGGCTCACGTCGACTCCTTTTTTGGAACGCAGCGAGACCCTGAAGCATCCGTCTTCCTCCGTCAGGAGGGCGCTCAGGCGGACATCCCTGATCTGCAGGGGGATGTTTACCAGGCCGTCTGTCTCTCCTTCCAGAACCCCGAAGCCGTCGCGCTCCTGACGGTCAAGCACCATATAAGCCGCTCCGCAGTCCATAATCACGAGCTTGCGGTCGAGCATATGGGCCCAGAGGCGGACTTTGGCCTCTCTGGAGGAGTTGTAGATGGATTGTATGATGCTGTCTCTGTCGACCCCGGCCTCAAGCAGGGAAGAGGCCATCCGCAGGGTGGAGGGGAAGACGGAGTTGGCGAAATTGTTGGTGTCCGTGGTCATCCCCGTCATCAGGGAGCGGGCGCAGCGGGAGGGAAGCCTGCCGGCATCCGATCCGATGTCCGGAAGGCTCATCAGTACCTGATAAATATGCTCGCAGGCCGAGGAGACGTCGGTCCGGGAGAATATGAGGTCGAATTCCGAATTTTCGGGACAGGGGTGATGGTCGATGAGGATTTTTCGGGCTCCGGAGGCTCTCAGGGGGCTCTCCAGCACATCGGTGCGGTGCAGCGAGTTGAGGTCCAGCGCGATGACGAGATCGGCTTCCGCTATGGCGCGCTCCGTCAGCGGGGTCAGTCCGGCCATTATGTCGACCCCTTCCGTGATGAAGGAGAGGTTGGGCGGGACAGGCCCCGGCAGGATTACAAGAGATTCCTTGCCGCGTGCCTCGCGCAGGAAACTCTGCATCGAGGTAACGCTGCCAAGTGCGTCTCCGTCGGGGTGGACGTGGGAAACTATCACAATCTTCGAGGCCCGGCTGACCGCCGCGTCGAAGGCATTTATCTGCTCCCGGGGGATGTCTGTCATAATTGACTGCAAATTTAAAAAGAATAATTGCATTTCATAAAGGAATTTCTTAACTTTGTCAGGATTTGAAAACAAAACAACTATAATAAAATGAAGAAATCAGTCAAGATTATCGTCGAGGTCGCCCTCCTTGCAGTGTGCGTGCTTCTGACCTGGCTCATCGTCCGCAGCATCATGAAGCCTGTGGAGTTCAACAAGCAGAAAGCTTACCGTGAGAGCGTCGCTATCCAGCGTATGAAGGATATCCGTACCCTCCAGGTTGCCTACAAGGGTGCCAACGGCAAGTTCGCTTCGACCATTGATTCCCTCAAGCTCTTCTACGAGAGCGGCGAGATGACCATCGTGATGCAGGTCGGCTCGATGGACGACTCCCTTGCGGTCGCGCACACCGAGAAGGTCAAGAAGGCCAACCGCAAGATCACGAGCGCGGACCTCTACAAGCGTTATCTTGAAGGCGACAAGGATCTTGTCTTCTCCGTGGAGAACAAAATCCCCGTCAAGGATACGATATTCGCGAGCCGCAAGGATTTCTGCATCGACTCTCTCGCGACGATTCCCTTCTCCGGCGGCCAGAGTGTCGAGATGGAGGCCGTCGTCCGTCAGGTGTCCGGCGTGCAGGTTCCTCTCTTCGAGGCCAGGATGCCCTACAAGGCTCTGCTCAAGGGTCTTGACAACCAGCTCCGTATCAACCTCGACGCCGAGCGTCGCAACCAGAACAAATACGAAGGTCTTCAGGTAGGCAGCGTCACCACGCCTAACAACAACGCCGGTAACTGGGAGTAGCAGTGGCTCTCACTCTTGTCCCTTCGCAGTTCTTCGTGCCCTCCGCGGCGAGGGAAGCCTTGGCGGAAGTCTGCCCGGTTGCGGATGAGGATAAGGTGAGGAGCGTCGAGCTCCCGCAGTATGCGGCTGTACTGATATACAGCTCAGGATCGGAGGATGACTCCCTTCCTGAGCTTTTCCGTGTTATTGAGTCGCTCGGCTCCTGCAAGGAATACAACAAGGTCGTGGCCTCCTACGACGGGGCTGTCCTTTCGCTTGCGATAGCGCAGGGGCGCACCCTTCTGCTCGCCAACGAATTCGGTGCGGCCGATTTCACGACTGCCCTCTATTTCATCTTCCTCTCGATGCGCTCCCTTCAGCTCAACCCCGAGATAAGCACAGTGTGTTTCCGCTCCCCTCTGGGAGTCGAGCAGGAGATGTGTCTGGGCAGATATTTCAAGGACGTCGTCAGGATATGAGAATTATCGGAGGCAGCCTCAAGGGACGGACAATCAATCCTCCGGCCGGATATAGCGCGAGGCCCACGACGGATTTCGCCCGTGAGGCCTTGTTTGATATTCTCGGCAACGAGTATGAGTTCGAGGACCTGAAAGTCCTCGATCTTTTCGCTGGGACGGGCGCCATATCGTTTGAGTTCGCCTCGCGTGGCGCCTCAAGGGTGTACTGCGTGGAGATGTCCAGAGACAATGCATCCTTCATCAGGAGGGAAGCCTCGAGGCTCAATCTCGGCAATGTGACTGCCGTGAGGGACAACGTTTTCGATTTCCTCCCCGTCTGCAGGGAGAAGTTCGACATCATCTTTGCGGACCCGCCATACGCTCTCGACTCTCTCGAGACCATCCCGGACAAGGTGCTCTCGCGGGATATTCTTCATCCCGGGTGCTATTTCATCCTCGAGCACGGCGCCGACCACACATTCACCTCTCACCCTATGTTTGTAAAGGAAAAGGTGTACGGGAGGGTTCATTTCACATTTTTCAGCAAGTGATATGCATTCCAGACAAGAAAAAATAGAGGCGTTCGGACGTCTGCTCGACATTATGGACGCCCTGAGGGAAAGGTGTCCCTGGAACGCGGAGCAGACGATGTCTTCCATACGTCCGATGACGGAGGAAGAGGTCTATGAGCTCAGCGATGCGATTCTGCGCCGCGACAGCGCCGGCCAGGCCGGAGAGATCGGGGATCTCCTCTATCATATGGTCTTTTATGCCCGTATAGCTGAGGAGGAGGGAAGCTTCGACATAGCCGACGCTATAGAGAAGGTGTGCGCCAAGATGGTCTTCCGCCATCCGCACGTGTTCAGAGCCGACGGCAGCCTCGTGCCTCCCGGTCAGGGGCCGAGCGCAAAGGAAATCGCCGACAGTTGGGAGCTGGTCAAGTCCCGTGAGAAAGACGGCAACAAGACAGTGATGAGCGGCATCCCCGACTCGATGCCCGCACTGCTCCGTGCGTTGTCAATGCAGGAGAAGGCCCGCGGGTGCGGCTTCGACTGGGAGAAGAAGGAAGACGTCTGGCCGAAGGTGGAGGAGGAGCTTCGCGAGGCCCGTGAGGCTTGCGACGAGGCGGACGAAGACCATATGAGGGAAGAATTCGGCGATTTGATGTTCGCCACCGTCAATGCTGCGCGTCTCTACGGCATCGACCCCGAGGCGGCCCTCGGGAGCAGTTGCAGCAAATTCCGCCGCCGCTTCACCTATCTGGAAGAAAACACCCTCAAGAAAGGATTGAAACTGACCGATCTTACCCTTGCCCGGATGGATGCCCTATGGGACGAGGCCAAGGCCAAAGGACTTTAGCGCAGATGGCCGACTATCTTGAGAGGACAAGGATGCTCCTTGGCGAGGAAGCGCTCCTGCTGCTCAGGGGCGCACGCGTTGTCGTGGCCGGAGTCGGGGGAGTGGGAGCATATGCCGCCGAGATGCTTGCACGCTGCGGAGTCGGGTCTATGGCGCTTGTCGACTCCGACACTGTGGGCGAATCCAATATCAACCGTCAGCTGCCCGCGCTTCATTCAACCCTCGGCCTCCCGAAGGTCGAGGTGCTCAGAGACCGCTTCCTCGACATCAATCCTTCGATCAAGGTCGAATGCGTCCGGGAGTATCTGACCGAAGAGAATATCCCGACAGTGCTTGATGCGCTCCGCCCGGACTGCGTGCTCGATGCCATCGACACGCTCAGCCCCAAGATAGCGCTCATACAATACTGCCTGAAGAAGGGGCTCCCTCTTGTGAGCTCGATGGGAAGCGGCGCCAAGCTGGACGTCACGCGCATCCGCATCGCGGACATCTCCCGCACAAGGATGTGCCCTCTGGCCCATATGCTCCGCAAGCGTCTCCACAAGCTGGGAATCACCGAAGGGTTCACGGCCGTGTATTCGGAGGAGCCGCCGCGGCGCGAGAGCACTACCCTCGAGGAGTCCCGCAACAAGAAGTCCCAGGTCGGGTCCGTCTCATACCTCCCGGCCGCTTTTGGATGCGCCTGTGCCCAGGCAGTGATCTGCGGCATTGCAGGAATCAAGGGAAATTATTAAATTTGCCCCCCGATAAATTATAACATATGGCAGAAAGTTCATTGCTTGAGAAGGTGCTTTCGCTGCAGGACAAATTCCAGTCTCTGCAGGATCAGCTCGCGAGTCCCGACGTGATGTCGGATATGAAGAAGTTTGTTCAGCTCAACAAGGATTACAAGGAATTGGAACCCATCATCAAAGCCGGACTTGAATACAAGAAGATGACGGACAACCTCGCTTCCGCCAAGGAAGTGCTGTCCACCGAGAAGGATGAAGACCTGCGCGAGATGGCCAAGGAGGAGATTTCGCAGATAGAGGAGCAGATCCCCGCTGTGGAGCAGAACATCAAGCTCCTTCTGATACCTGCAGACCCTGACGACTCCAAGAACGCGATGATAGAGATTCGCGGCGGAGCCGGAGGCGACGAGGCCGCCATATTCGCGGGAGACCTGTTCCGTATGTACCAGCACTTCGCCGAAGCCCGCGGATGGAAGCTTGAGGTGTCCGACCAGGCTCCCGGCACCTCGGGCGGTTTCAAACAGATAGTCTTCAAGCTCAGTTCCAACACGGAAGGTGTCTACGGCATAATGAAATACGAGTCCGGAGTGCACCGCGTCCAGCGTGTGCCCCAGACCGAGACTCAGGGCAGGATCCAGACTTCCGCCGCCTCTGTGGCTGTATTCCCCGAAGCCGGCGAGTTCGACGTCGACCTCAAATGGGACGACATCAGGCTCGACCTCTTCTGCTCGTCAGGCCCCGGAGGTCAGGGAGTCAACACCACATACTCCGCGGTGCGTCTGACGCACATTCCTTCGGGTCTTGTGGTCCAGTGCCAGGAAGAGCGCTCCCAGCTCAAGAACAAAGATCGTGCGTTCGAGGAGCTCAGGACACGTCTGTACAATCTCGAGCATCAGAAGTATCTCGACGAGATCGGCGCCAAGCGCAAGACAATGGTCTCCACCGGCGACCGCAGCGCCAAGATCCGCACCTACAACTACCCTCAGGGCAGAGTGACCGACCATCGTATAGGCTGGAGTATGTACAACCTCCCCGTCTTTATGGACGGCGACATCTGGGAGTGCATCGAGCAGCTACAGATAGCTGAGAATGCAGAACGTCTGAAGGAAGCCGGAGAGTAGCCTGGATGTCTCTTTTCGATAAAATACCTGATTATCTGCTTGGCAAGAGCCAGCTTGTCTCGACGGTGACATTCGCCGCCCTGTTCTCGCTGGTGTTGCTGACACTGTGCATACCTTTCTCGCACAATGCCTGGTTCCGGCTCGGCGCAAGCGAGGCATTCGGGTATACCGTGGCCTTCTTCTTCATCTCGCTCTCCGTCCTGGTCGGCAGCAAGAGGTTGATGTACACGATGCGCGGCTCGATTGACTTCACCCTGCTCCGCTACATCGTCTGGAATGTGGCCGAGATTCTGGTGATCGCGCTGCTCTATACCGTGTTTACGGTGGAAGGCGAGCAGTATGGCATCATAGACAATGGCGGGCAGAGCGTCTGGAAGATTTTCGGAGGCGCCCTGGTGTATATAGTGATAGGGCTCGGCGTGCCGTACATTCTCGCCGGGCAGTATTTCGCGATCAACGACAAGAACAACACGATCCGTCTTCTCAATATGAGCAGTGTCGTCGGAGATATCTCTGTCTCACCTCAGGAAGAGCAGCGCATCACTCTTTTCGACAACAACGGAGTGCTCAAGTTCTCCATCAAGTCCTCCAACCTCCTCTTCATCGAGTCGGACGACAACTACATCCAGGCCTGGTACAAGGACAACAACGGCGAGCTCAAGCAGTATATGCTCCGCTGCAAGCTCAAGACCGTGGAAGACAGCTTCGTCGGAAGCGATCTGGTGCGATGTCACCGCAAGTTTGTCGTCAATGTCGGCAAGATCAATATGCTCTCCGCCGGCAGGGACGGCTACAGCATAGATCTGGGCATCCCGTCGGTAGGCCCCATACCTGTATCCAAAACATACGAGGAGACAATCCTCTCAAGATTCAATTCAAGATCGTAAACCATGTGGCAGCGAGTTCAGACCCTTTACATATTCATAGCCACCGTGCTTACTGCGTCGCTCTTTTTCTGTGACAAGGCGGACGGCATAAGGTACATCGATTATGTGCCCTATCTGGTGCTTCTCATCATTGTAAGCCTGCTCAATCTCATCGCGCTCACAACATACAAGGTGCGCATTCTTCAGGTGCGCACAGTGGTTTTCGCCGCTCTCATCACCCTGGCCCTCCAGGGGTGGCTTGCCCTCGATTACTTCGTCAGCGCGGATGTCGTGTTCCGGTTTACGGCCGTCTTCCCTTTGGTCTCGGTAATACTCGATGTCCTCGCCGCCAGAGGCATATGGGCCGACGAGCTGATAGTCAGAAGCGCAAGTCGCTTGCGGGAGTCCAAACGTAAAAAGTAATGTCTATGGATAGAAGAGTGGTGGTGACCGGTCTCGGTGTCGTGTCGTGTGTCGGCAACGACGTTGAATCTTTTTGGAGCAACCTCAAGGCCGGAGTGTGCGGCATCGACAGGATTGACAGATTCCCTGTCGACGCTCTCTGCGTCAAGATAGGAGGCCTCGTGAAGAACTTCAATCCTCTCGAATACGGGATGGACAGGCCCTTCGCCCGCAAGCAGGACCCGTTCACGCAGTTTGCCATGGCCGCCGCCTGGCAGGCGATGGGGGATTCGGGGCTGGAATCGGGCGTCAACGTGGACCCTTACCGCCTGTCTGTATATGTGGGCTCCGGGGTCGGGGGATTCCAGTCTATCTTCCGCGAGTGCACTTCGATGGTGAATGACCCGGGAGGAGAATGGGTCTCGCCCAGTTTCGTCCCGACGATGATAGGCAATATGGCCGGCGCCAATATAGCTATGAAACACAATGCCAGAGGCTCCTGCCTCGACATAGCCACTGCCTGTGCAACATCTTCCCACACCATCGGCGAAGCCTTCAGGGCCATACGGGGAGGGTACGCCGACGCGGTGGTGGCAGGCGGCTCCGAAGCCTGTGTCATCCCCATCGGTATCGCCGCCTTCGCCAACTGCAAGGCCCTCACCCGCGAGGAGGATCCGCTCAGGGCATCCCTTCCCTTCAGCGCCGACCGCGCCGGGTTCGTCATGGCTGAAGGGGCGGCAGTGCTTGTGCTGGAAGAATATGAGCACGCCGTGAAGAGGGGCGCCCGGATCTATGCCGAAATGGTCGGATACGGCACCACCTGCGATGCATTCCACGTCACTGCCCCGAGGCCCGAGGGAGACACTCAGGCGCGCTGTATGGAGGATGCGCTCCGTCAGGCGGGATTCGACCCGTCAGTGGACAGAATGTATATCAATGCTCACGGCACCGGGACCCGTCTCAACGACATCACCGAGACCAAGGCCATCAAGATTGCTCTCGGCGAGTATGCCTGCAGGTGCCATATCAGCTCGACGAAGTCGATGCACGGCCATATGCTCGGAGCCGGAGGAGCCGTGGAGGCCATCGCGACCGTGCTGGCGTTGAAGGAGTCGGTTATCCCTCCCACAATAGGTCTTGTTAACCCTGACCCGGAGTGCGACCTGGACTATACTCCTCTGAAGGCTGTTCGCGCCGATGTGAATCTGGGCCTGAGCAACTCATTCGGCTTCGGCGGACACAATGCCTGTCTGGCTTTCCGCAGATTCTGATGCCTCCCGCCCCGGGGAGATGACTCAGTCGTAAAGGTCGTTGTAGTCGCCCGCTTCCCAAAGCTCGATGCCGGGGTCGCAGACGGTTGCGTCCACAATCCTCTTCTCGCCCTTCATCACGTTGGTCTCGATGAAGCGGAGCTCCTCGTCCAGGTTGCGCGAGAAGGACGCGGCAATCTCGTGGCGGTTGCCTTCGAAGCGGTAGATGCAGTAGTTGTATCCGGCTTTCCTGTATGCCTCGGCAATGGATTTGGAACCTCCGAAATAGATCTTCCCGACCCGTATCTTGCTGTATTCGACAGTCTTGTCGGCCGTGCCGTGAAGAAGCATAGTGGGGCAGGGCTCGCTGGCATATACTGCTCCGCCGAGACGGTTGTATAATCCCCCTGAGAATGAGATGACGCCCGCGTAGTTGAAACCCTCGGGCAGCATCGAGGCGAGAGAGGTGGAGTTGCAGATCTCCCATTCGGCCTGGAGCGAGGTGATCGCGCCGGCGGAGGATCCCGAGATCACTATGTTGTAGGGGTCGATGCCGAGTTCGTCCTTGTTGTCGATGATGAAGAGCGTGGCGCTGAAAAGGTCTTCGACGGCCATTCTGATGGACTTCTCCATCGTCTCTATAAATGCCTTGCTGATGCCCCTTCCTTTGTACCCCTTCATCCCCAGGCGGTAGTCGATGGCCACCACGCGGTATCCTTCCTCGCAGAGCCGGGAGTACCAGGCCTTGTAGCTGTCTTCGTCTCTTCTGCCGGTGTAGAATCCTCCTCCGAAGACGAAGAGTATGGTGGGCTTGTCGATGCCGTCTGTCCGTGTCTCGCTTCCCTGTGCGGGGTCATAGATGTCCAGATAAAGCTCCTGACCGTCTTTTTCGGCAAAAAGGCAGGTGCAGGAAGGCTCAAGGCTGCCCTCTCCGAGGCATACGATGGGCGCGAATGCGGCCAATGCCGCAAGCAGGAGTTTTGCTTTCATCAGCTGAATGTTTTGGGGTTGTTGTCGGGTGGTATCCTGATAATGTGTGAAATATCTGCGGGAGAGGGGGTTACCCTCCTCGCTCCGCTGCCAAGGACTCCGCTCTTCTCCATCTGGGAGGACAGCGCCCCGGCGGTAACGCCGCGTCGGGCGAGCAGGTCGCGGCCCGCTCCCGATTCTGCGCGGACAATAGCCATCAGAAGGTGTGACGCGGACACTTCGTCCACTCCCGCCTTGAGAGCTTCGAGGGTGGCCATATTGATTGCCGCTCCGGCTTCGCGCGACACCCCCATCCGGTCGTAATCGCCCCAAGGGACGCTCCTGCTCCGCATAATGAGCGAGTCTATGTGCGCCTTCAGCTCTCCGCACATGACACCCATCTGCTCGAGCGTGCGCACGGCGTCGTTGTCGCCGTCCCTGAGTATGCCCAGCAGCAGGTGGTCCGCACCGATGGCGTAGCTCCCTGTGCGCATCGCTTCCTCCCTGGCGTACTGCAGGATTGAACTTAGTTTGGGTGACAACTTTATTTCCATAATATGCACGCAAAATTACTAATAATTTTTATTATATTTGCGTGTTTGTATACAAGCATATTTTATGGATAACGAGGAAAAGATTCAAGAAGAGATTCACGGTCTGATCGAGCCGGTGGAGATAGACCACGAGATGCGCACGGCATACATCGACTATTCGATGTCCGTCATAGTCTCCAGGGCTCTTCCGGATGCAAGAGATGGATTGAAACCTGTTCAGAGGAGGGTCCTGTTCGGTATGGACGGCCTCGGTCTGAGCTATGGAGGGCAGACCAAGAAGTCGGCCCGTATAGTCGGTGAAGTGCTCGGCAAGTTCCACCCGCACGGAGACTCCAGCGTGTACGACGCTATGGCGCGTCTCGCGCAGGACTGGAACCAGCGCTACCCTCTCGTGTGGGGTCAGGGCAACTTCGGAAGTATGGACGGCGATCCCGTCGCCGCCATGCGATACACTGAGGCCAAGCTTGCAAGGATGGCCGAAGACGTGCTCGCCGACCTGGAGAAGGACACGGTCGATATGACTCTCAACTTCGACGATTCCCTGGAGGAGCCCACAGTCCTTCCGACCAAGCTCCCGCTTCTGCTGCTCAACGGCTCTTCGGGCATTGCCGTCGGTATGGCCACCAATATGGCCCCCCACAACCTCTCTGAGTGCTGCGACGCCATCTGCGCGTATATCGACAATCCCGACATCGACACCGAGGGCCTGATGGAGTACATCCAAGGCCCCGATTTCCCCACTGGAGGCATCATTATGGGCCGTCAGGGCATAATAGACGCCTATAACACAGGACGCGGCAAGGTGGTTGTCCGCTCCAAGGCCGAGATCGAGGAGACCGAATCCGGGCGCGAAGTCATTGTCGTGACCCAGATTCCCTATATGGTCAACAAGAGCGATATGATCAAGCGTATCGGCGAGATGGTCGAGGAGAAGAAGATCGAGGGCATCGCCGACATCAAGGAGCTCACCAGCCGCGAGGGTATCCGCATCGAGTTCCTCGTCAAGAAGGACGCCAATGCCGGGGTCGTGCTCAACACTCTCTACAAATACACCGCCCTGCAGTCCAGCTTTGCCATCAACAACGTCGCTCTCGTCGGAGGGCGCCCGCGCACGCTCTCGCTCAAGGAGATGGTGTCCGAGTTCGTGAAATTCCGTCACTCTGTGGTCGTCCGCAGGACCAGATTCGAGCTCGACAAGGCTCTCAAGAGAGCCCACATACTCGAGGGCCTGCTCAAGGCGATCGACGTTATCGACGAGATTATAGCCATCATCAGGGCTTCCCGCGGCATCGACGAGGCCAAGGCGGAGCTCGTCTCGCGCTTCGACTTCACGGAGATTCAGGCCGCCGCCATCGTCGAGATGCGTCTGCGGCAGCTCACCGGGATGGAGAAGGAGAAGCTTCAGGCCGAATATGACGAGCTTGAGAAATTCATCGCCCGCTGCAACGAGATTCTCGCCAGCGAGGCCGAGCAGCTTGGCGTCGTCAAGGCCGAGACTCTCGCGATGAAGGAGAAGTATGGCGATGCGCGCCGTACCCAGATAACTCTCAGCGAGGAGGAGTTCAACCCCGAGGATTTCTTCGCCGACGAGGATGTCGTGATCACGATCTCCCACCTCGGATACATCAAGCGTACCCCTCTTGCGGAGTTCCACACGCAGAGCCGCGGCGGGATGGGCCGCAAGGCGAGCGCCACGCGCGACGAAGACTTCATCGAGCATATCTATGTGGCCAATATGCACAGCACTATGCTCTTCTTCACCCAGAAGGGTATGTGCTACCGCCTCAAGGTCTACGAGCTCCCCGAAGGGACCCGCAGCTCCAAGGGCCGCGCGGTGCAGAATCTCCTGTCTATCGACCAGGACGATTCGATCAAGACATATCTCAACGTAAGGAGCATCGAGGACCCCGATTTTACATCCACTCATTACGTTGCCCTAGTGACAAGGAAGGGCATCATCAAGAAGACAAGCCTTGCTGAATACTCCAACAAGCGCAGCCGCAACAAGGGCATCATAGCCATCAACATCCGCGAGGGTGACGAGCTTCTCGACGCCCTGCTCACCGACGGCGGCCACGAGATTATGATCGCCGCCCGCGGCGGAAGGTGCGTGAGGTTCTCTGAAGACGAGGCCAGACCTCTCGGACGCAACTCATCGGGCGTGAGGGCCATCAACATCGGAGAGGATGATGAGGTGATTGGAGCCAATTCCTGCAATCCTTCTTCGGAGGAGGCCGTCGGAAGCACGATACTCGTGGTAAGTGAGCACGGATACGGCAAGCGTTCCGACCCCGATGAGTATCGCAAGACCTCCCGTGGCGCCAAGGGAGTCAAGACAATCAACATCACCGACAAGACCGGCCCGCTCGTCGCCATCAAGAATGTCCGTGAAGACAACGACCTGATGATAATCAACAAGTCAGGTCTGACCATCAGGATGAAGGTGTCCGAGATAAGGGTCGCCGGCAGAGCGACTCAGGGAGTCAGGCTCATCAATATCCGCGAGGGAGATTCCATCGCTGCCGTCTCGGTGGTCTCCGCAGAAGAAAACGACGAAGAACAACAACTAAATCAATAGAACAATATGAAAAAGATGATTATGCTCGCCGCTGCGGTCGTGCTCGCAATGCAGGTCGCCGGTGCCCAGGAGATCAGGACTCCTGCCGAAATCAAATCCGCTCTTTCCAATGCCGAGAAGGCAGCCGCCGACGCGAAGAAGGCTGAAAAGATGGCTACCTGGCTCAAACTCGGTCAGGTCAATCTCGACGCATATGTCTCAGCGCAGGGTTATGGCTCCCTCGGTCAGGACGAGCAGTCCGTCCGCTTCCTGATGTCCTCCGAGAAGGACGCTCCCGTCAGCGAGGAGACAGTGTCCGGAGTCCCTATGAAGAAGGTCTCTTACTCCACTGCCGACTATTATTATCAGGACGGCATTCTGGCTATGATCAACATCACCAAGCCCTTCACCGACAATGCACTCCAGAATGCAGCCGACGCTTATGTCAAGGCCTACTCGCTCGACACCAAAGGCCAGAAGACCAAAGACATAGTCGCCGCTCTTGAAAAGATCAACGAGTTTGTCAACAACGAGGCCTACAACGCGTACAGGTTCGGCGATCTGAATGCCGCGTCCAAGCTGTTCGAGAAGGCATACGATATGGCCGCCCTCGCTCCCTTGAGCAAGGTGGACAGCGCCGCCCTCTACAATTCCGCACTGGCCGCCTGGTATGCCGGCAGCTTCGAGAGAGCCGCCGCGCAGTATGAGAAATCCATCGCGATCGACTATGCGGGTGATGACGGCGATGCTTATGTCAAACTCGCCGACATCGCTTCGAAGCAGGGCGACAATGCTCTGAGCAAGAGCTGGCTCGAGAAGGGCTTCGTGAAGTTCCCCCAGAGCCAGGGCATCCTGGTCGGTCTGATCAATTACTATATCAACAACGACGGCGACACCGCCGAGCTCTTCTCTCTTCTTGACAAGGCCAAGGCCAACGAGCCCGGCAACGCCTCCCTCTACTATGTGGAAGGCAACATCCACAAGAATCTCGGTGAGGTGGAGGCCGCTGTCGCCGCATACGACAAGTGCGGTGAGATCAGCCCCTCCTACGAGTACGGCTACATCGGCAAGGGTATCCTCTACTACGAAGAGGCTCTCAAGTTCCAGGATCTCGCGTCTGCAGAGATGGACGATGCCAAGTGGAATGAGTACAACACGCAGTTCAAGAATTCTCTCAAGGCCTGCATCGAGCCCTTCGAGAAGGCATTCGAGATCTGTCCCAACGAAGATGTGCGCAAGAGCATCTGCGAGTACCTCAAGAATGCCTGCTATCGTTTCTGCACCGAGGACGACATCTATATGGAGAAGTACAAGAAGTACTCTGCCGTGTTAGGCGAATAAGCGTCAGGCCTCGAAGGCCTTGACAATCTTCGATACCAGAGGGTGTCGCACGATGTCGTCTTCATTGAAGAAAATCGTCGCGACACCTTTTATGTTGCGCACGAGCGAGATGCCCTTCAGCAGACCGGAGTCTTCCTTGCGCGGGAGGTCTATCTGGGTGGCGTCTCCGGTGACTATGAACTTGGCGCTGGTCCCCATACGGGTGAGGAACATCTTGAGCTGGCCGAGGTTGGTGTTCTGGGCTTCGTCCAGTATGACGCAGGCTCTGTCGAGAGTGCGGCCTCTCATATATGCCAGAGGGGCTATCTGGATGGTCCCGCCTGTGATGAATTCCTGAAGCTTCCGGGAGGGTATCATATCGGAGAGCGCGTCATAGAGAGGCTGCAGATAGGGGTCGAGCTTGTCCTTGAGGTCGCCCGGCAGGAAGCCCAGACGCTCTCCCGCCTCCACTGCGGGGCGCGTGAGGATTATCCGCTTTATCTCCCTGTTCTTCAGGGCTCTTACGGCAAGCGCGATCGCTATGTAGGTCTTGCCCGTGCCGGCGGGCCCCACGGCGAACACGAGGTCGTTGCCAAAATAGGCTTTGACCATCTCCTCCTGATTGGCATTGCGTGCCCTGATGGCCCTGCCGTCTGTGGTGTGTACAATCACGGCGTTGCCGCTGCGGGCGAAGTCGTCGGGCGTGGTCTCTCTGTCGAAGAGGTCCTGGACGTCGTAGACCGTGAGATTCATCTTGCGGTGCCTTGTCTCGATGAGTCTGGCGAATTTGGCGCAGAAATCCTCAATCTGCTCCTCGTCTCCTTCGAGAGTTATGTCCGTGCCTTTGTCAGACACCTTCAGCCCCGGATAGTAGGAACAGAATTCGTCCAGAATCCTGCCTCCGGCGCCGAGTATCCCGACAGGGTCGGTGCTCTCTATCGTGATTGTCTTCTTCATTGCTTTATGCGGGTGATTTCCATTACTCTGCTCTGTGTCGCTATCATATTGTCATAGTCGGAGGGAGCCATCCAACAGTCTCTGCGGTCCAGCCACTCGTCGATGAAGATTGTCCTGTAGCCGTCCGTGAGCCTGCCCGGCAGAGTGCACCACATAAACCGCAGCTCGGGCTCCGTCATCCTTGTCTCCCCGCTCAGGGAGTCTTTGATGAACTCTATCTTGACCGCAAGCTCGAGCCTGGTGTTGGCCGCGCTCATATTTGACACGGCATTGCCGATCGAGTAGATGACAGGCACTCCGCCTATGTGTGTGGTGTCCTGCACGACGTGTGGGTGGGAGCCGATTATCGCGTCAGCGCCGAGTTCGATCAGGATTCCGGCCCACTTCTCCTGGGAGGGGGAGTGGGTGAGACTGTATTCTTCTCCCCAGTGGGGAAGCGCCAGGATAAAATCCGCCCCCTCGGCTCTGGAGAATGCTCCCGCGACATCATCCTGCTCCATTTTGTTGACTGCCGGCCAGGGACGGGAGGCGGCGGCGTTGGTGCCGTAGGTAAAGTTGACAAGAGCTATGCTGATGCCCTTGCGTCGAAGTATCAGCGGATAATTGGACTCCTTCTCCTCCGTGCCGCCTGCCGATCCGGTGAAGGGCGCTCCCATATCGCGGTAGACGCCCAGAGTCCTTTCCAGACCCCTCGAGCCTTTGTCCAGTATGTGATTGTTGGCGGTGAGGAATACGTCTATGCCGCAGTCTCTGACATCGGAGGCGTACTTGTCGGGCGCGCTGAATGCCGGGTAGCCGCTGTAGGGCTCGCCTCCGAGGGTGAATTCCATATTGGCACAGGCGAAATCCGCGCTCTCGAGCCAGGGACGTATCTCTTCGAGAAAGAGCGAGCTGTCGTGCTCCAGCTGGGCGGAGTGCATCATCACGTCCCCTATGATGACAACCGACACGGTGTCTTCGCGGCTCATCTGCGCCGATGCTTCCGCGCAGCAGGCAAACAACAGACAAAAAACAAATATCCGCCTCATCATTACTGCAAATATACCTTTTTTTGTGTAAATTTGCGGATTGTATGCGAATTTCTAGATTTATTGTAAAAGCTGCTCTGCTGCTTGCCGCGCTCTCATTTGTGAGCGGCTGTGACTTCCTCAGGTCGCTCTCCGGGCGTCCCACCTCCGCCGACATCGAAGCGAAAAGGGAGATGCTCTCCAGAGAAGAGTCGGCCCATAAGGCGCGGCTCGACTCGCTGGCCGCATCCCGGAAGATGCTCTCTGATTCGCTTGCCTTCGTCGATTCGCTCCGGGAGTCCGGCAGCAAAATGATTCAGCCCGGAAGACTTGGCGGGTTGGAATCCTCGCAGCTCCGTTGCCGCTACTATATCGTGGTCGGAGTATTCGCCAAGGAGAGCAATGCTGACAATCAGGCCCGCGCCGTCTCTGATGCCGGATACGAAGTCGTCTTCGCCCGTTTCCTCAATGGATGCAGGGCCGTGATGCTCTGCGCGTCGGACAATCTGCGCGATGTCTACGAGAATCTCAAGACCGTCAAAACCGAAAAATTCTGTCCTCCCGATGTCTGGATTCTTGTCAATGAATAGATTGCTCCCGCTCGCCGCATTGCTGCTCCCCGCTCTGGCCTTCGGTCAGTTCCGGGGCTACGAAGAGCTGTATGACAGCGAGACCGTCCGCTCGATGAAGGAGCAGGTCTCGTATCTCTCCTCTGCCGCCCTCGAAGGGCGCGGCGCCGGGACGGAAGGCGAGAAGGAAGCGGCCGTGTACGTGGCCGGAGAGCTCGTCAAGTGCGGCGTGGATCTGATCACTCCCGAAGAAGGAGACCTCTTCGGCATCCGGTGCGAGAATGGCGACACGCTCACGTCGCGCAACGTTGCCGGCATCATATCCGGCTACGACAAATCCCTGAAAGACAACTACATCGTGATAGGGGCCAGACTCGACAATCTCGGGACGATGAACCTGAGCGTCGATGGGCAGAGCGTGACGAAGATCTTCTATGGCGCAGGCGGCAATGCCTCGGGCCTTTCCACCATGCTTCAGCTTGCCTCGATGCTTTCGGACAACAGAGCCCTTCTGCGTCGCTCGGTGGTATTCGTCGCGTTCGGAGCCTCTCAGGTCAGCAATGCCGGCTCGTGGTATTTCCTCAACCGTTCGTTTGTCCATACCGACAAGATTGACGCTATGATCAATCTCGATATGCTCTGCTGTGGCAGCCGCGGTTTCTACGCCTACACCTGTTCCAACCCGGATATGAACAATTACATCTCGGCCCTCGCCTCCACCCTTCAGCCTGTCCATCCGCGGCTGGTCGCGATGGAGCCGGTGCGCTCGGACCACCGTTCGTTCTACGAAAAGGGCATCCCTTCGGTGTTTTTCACCACCGGGATGTATCCCGAATACAACACCGAGAAGGATACCGCATCCTCGGTCGAGTACGACTGGATGGAGAGGCAGCTCGAGTATCTGTACAATTTCACCATCGAGATATCGGGCGGGGCCAAACCTGAGTTCGATGCTTCGGCCTCCGCTTCCAGACAAGCCGCGCCGCACGTGTATTCATACGCGGACGTGGATGTCCCTCCCCAGTTCCTTGGCAGCGCCGACGTGGAGACTTTCCTCAGAAGGTGGGTGTACGTGTATCTCAAATATCCTCAGGAGTGCATCGAGGACGGCATCCAGGGCAGGGTGCTGGTCGATTTTGTCATAGATGAGAAGGGCAAGGTCCGCGACGTGGCGGTCCGCAAGGGGCATCATCCTCTGCTTGACGAGGCGGCCCGTAAGGTTGTCGACGTCTCTCCGGACTGGAAGCCTGCCCGCAAGCAGGGCAAGAAGGTGCCCTGCGCGATGTCGATATATGTTGAATTCAGACTGAAAAAGAAATAACAGAAGATATGGACTACGATTTCCGCTCCATCGAGAGCAAGTGGCAGAAGTATTGGGCCGCAAACAAGACATTCAAGGCTGTGGAAGATGCTTCCAAGCCCAAATATTATGTGCTGGATATGTTCCCTTATCCGTCGGGAGCGGGGCTTCACGTCGGTCATCCCCTCGGATACATAGCGAGCGACATATTCTCCCGCTACAAGAGGCTCAAGGGCTTCAATGTCCTGCATCCGATGGGGTACGACTCCTTCGGCCTGCCGGCCGAGCAGTACGCCATCCAGACCGGACAGCACCCTGAAGTGACCACTGTGACCAATATCAACCGCTACCGCAGCCAGCTCGACAGGATAGGATTCTCCTACGACTGGGACCGTGAGGTGCGCACCTGCGACCCCGCATACTACAAGTGGACCCAGTGGGCGTTCCTCAAGATGTTCGACAGCTGGTATGACCCCGACTTGGACAAGGCCCGTCCCATCTCGGAGCTTGTCGCAAGGCTCGAGACCTCGGGCTACGAAGATATTACTCCGGAGCAGTGGAAGGCCGCTTCCCCGAAGGAGAAGTCAGACATCCTGATGCGCTGGCGTATCGCCTATCAGGGAGAGACATCCGTGAACTGGTGCGAGGGCCTCGGGACCGTGCTCGCCAACGACGAGGTCAAGGATGGCCTCAGCGTGCGCGGCGGGTTCCCTGTGGAGCAGAAGAAGATGACCCAGTGGCAGCTCCGCGTGAGCGCCTATGCCGGCAGGCTCCTCGATTCGCTCGATTCGCTCGCATGGACCGACTCCCTCAAGGAGATGCAGCGCAATTGGATAGGACGCTCCGAGGGCACTGAGATGGTGTTCAACACCGAGTGCGACGGGAGGCAGATGCCCATCACCATATTCACAACCCGCGCCGACACCGTGTTCGGCGTCACCTTTATGGTTCTTGCTCCCGAGAGCGAGCTAGTCGACTCTCTCACAAGCATGGAGCAGAAGGAGGCTGTAGCGGAGTATGTGAAGTATGTCAAGACCAAGACCGAGCGTGAGCGCATCGCCGAGACCAAGACCGTGACGGGTGTCTTCTCCGGAGCCTACGGCGTCAATCCTCTCACCGGAGAGCGGATTCCCATCTGGATCTCCGAATACGTGCTTGCCGGATACGGCACCGGCGCCATTATGGCTGTGCCCGCGCACGACAGCCGTGACTATGCATTCGCGAAGAAATTTAACCTGCCCGTCATCCCCCTCATCGAGGGCTGCGACGTGTCGGAAGAGAGCTTCGACGCGAAGGACGGCGTGATGTGCAATTCGGGATTCCTCAACGGAATGCAGGTCAAGGATGCGATCGAGGCCGCCAAGGACTATGTCGAGGCGCACGGACTCGGCCGTCGCAAGACCAACTATCGCCTGCGCGACGCCATATTCTCCCGCCAGCGCTATTGGGGCGAGCCTTTTCCCATTTACTACAAAGACGGCATTCCTTGCCCCGTGGATGAGAAGGATCTCCCCCTGACCCTTCCGGAGATTGATTCCTACAAGCCTACCGGCGAGGCTCCGCTTGCCCGCGCCAAGGATTGGACCTACAAGGGATATCCTCTCGAGACGAGCACAATGCCCGGGTTCGCCGGCTCGTCGGCGTATTACCTGCGCTATATGGACAACCTCAACGACACTGCGCTCGTCAGCCGCGAGGCCAATGATTACTGGCGCGACGTCGACCTCTATATCGGTGGCACCGAGCACGCGACGGGGCACCTCATCTATTCCCGCTTCTGGAACAAGTTCCTCTATGACCTCGGCTACGTGTGCGAGGACGAGCCTTTCCGCAAGCTTGTCAATCAGGGTATGATCCAGGGAAGGTCCAACTTCGTGTACAGGATTGTGGGGACCAACAAATTTGTCTCCTGCGGCCTGAAGAAAGACTATGAGACCACCGAGATACACGTGGACATCAATATCGTTCACAACGACAAGCTTGACCTTGAAGCTTTCAAGGCGTGGAGGCCCGAGTTCGCCGATGCCGAGTTCATCCTCGAAGACGGGGAGTACGTCTGCGGATGGGCAGTCGAGAAGATGAGCAAGAGTATGTACAACGTGGTCAATCCCGACGACATCTGTGACTCTTACGGCGCCGACACTCTGCGTCTCTACGAGATGTTCCTCGGTCCTCTGGAGCAGAGCAAGCCCTGGGACACCAAGGGAATCGACGGCGTCAACCGCTTCCTCAAGAAGTTCTGGAGGCTCTTCTACAATCAGGACACTCTGCTGGTAAGCGACGAAAAGGCCTCCCCCGAGGAGCTCAAGGTCCTTCACAAGCTCATCGGCAAGGAGCAGGATGACATCGAATCCTTCTCCTTCAACACCACGATCAGCGCATTTATGATTGCGGTCAACGACCTTACCTCCCTCGGGTGCAACAAGAGGGAAGTGCTCGAGCCTATGGTCGTGCTCCTCAGCCCCTTCGCTCCGCACATCTCGGAGGAGCTCTGGCACAATCTGGGCAACGAAGGAAGCGTGACATACGCCTCGTTCCCCGAATTCAACTCCGCTTATGTCGTCGAAGACAACTGCAAGTACCCCGTGTCCTTCAACGGCAAGACCCGTTTCGATGTCGAGATGCCCAAGAGCGCGACTCCCGCCGAGGTGCAGGCCTATGTCCTCGGTCTGGAGCAGACGGCAAGGTATGTGGGTGAGCAGAAGGTGGTGAAGGTGATAGTCGTGCCCGGCAGGATTGTCAACATAGTGCTGAAGTGATGACCGCAAGGAGGGCCACTGCGCTGCTGAGGGATTATCTGGTCCTGACTCTCGCGTGCTTCGTGTTCGCGATGTGCTGGGAGTGTTTCATGATTCCGTGCGGGATGTCTGCCGGCGGCGTGATGGGGCTCTGTACCATCGTCCAGTACGCTACCGGCGGCCTTGTACAGGCCCAATATTCATATATAGCGCTCAACGCCCTGCTGATCATTGTGGCTGTGCTTGCTATGGGCATCGGCTTCGGCTTCAAGACAATCTACTGCATAGCCGCGTCTTCTGTGGCGATGCATGTGCTGGGAGGCCTGGATGTCCTTCATTGCATCCCGGGCTCATTCTTCTTCGTGCAGGAAAGAGTCCTCGTGCCGGTGATTGCCGGCTGCCTCGAGGCCGTGGGCATCGGACTTGTGCTCCGCTATGGAGGGAGCACGGGAGGGACAGACATAGTGGCCCTGATGGTCAACAAATACTGGCCTGTGTCTCTGAGCAGCACATTCCTCGTTTCGGACCTCGTGGTGTGCTCGCTTCTTCTCTTCCTTCCCGACAAGAACTTCTCGGATATGTGCTACGGTCTTGAGGAGCTTGTCACCTTCTCCCTTATAATCGATCTGGTGGTCGGCGGCAAGAGGTCCTCGTACCAGCTGCTGATATTCTCTCAGAAGCACGAGCAGATTGCAGATTTTATCATCAACAATCTGGAGAGGGGCGTCACGGTGCTTTCCGCCCAAGGGTGGTATACCAAAAAGGAGCGGAAGGTGCTCCTGGTGCTCATCAACCAGAAGGAGCTCCCCGGTCTGTCGAGAGAGATAAAAGACATCGATCCCTCGGCCTTTATGTCAGTGTCGCCCACCAACAACGTCTATGGTGAAGGCTTTGCCGAGATAAGGGTCGGAATCCGCAAAAAACACAAGTGAAAGATATGCAGTTAAGTAAAAAGAAGATTCTTGTCGGCGTCAAGGAGTATTTCCTCATCACGCTCGGTATCCTGCTCTATGTCCTGGGCTGGAGCCTTTTCCTCGTGCCCAACAACCTCGTCGGCGGCGGAGTCACGGGTATCGCTTCGATATTGCAGTACGCCACAGGAGGATTCATCAAGATCGGCACGACCTATTTTGTGCTTAATGTCCTGCTGCTTATCCTTGCGCTCTTCATATTGGGCAAGTCTTTCGGGGGCAAGACCGTATATGCCATAGTGCTTGCGGCCGTCGGTCTCAATCTGGGGCAGACTCTGATTCCCTCCGACATCATCCAGAAGCTCGCTCTCGAGAACGGTAAGCTTATGAGCACCATAATGGGCTCCATAATGGTTGGCATCAGCATCGGGATGACGATGACTCAAGGAGGAAGCACCGGTGGTACCGACATTATCGCATTGATAGTCAACAAGTACCGCAATATCTCTCCAGGCAAGATGATTATGTGGATGGACTCCGTCATCATCCTCTCATCCCTCCTTGTGCCCTCGTACGACCAGGCCGGCGAACTTCTTCCCTTCACGGAGAAGGTCACGACAGTCGTGTATGGCTTTATCTATGTCGTGCTGGTCAGTACGACTCTCGACCTGTACATATCCGGATCGCGTCAGTCCGTGCAGCTCTTTATCCTCTCCAAGAAATACTCCGAGATAGCCGACGCCATCACAGGAGAGCTCCATCGCGGTGTCACTGTCCTTGACGGCAAGGGATGGTACACCAAGGAAAGCACCGAGGTGCTTATGGTCATCACCCGCAAGACTGACCTCAATCTGCTCCTCAAGTATATAAAAAATATCGACCCCAATGCCTTCCTCTCCGTCTCATATGTCAACGGCGTCTACGGCAAGGGGTTCGATACTATCAAGGGTAAGTCCAAATAAGCTTATTGCTCGTCGGGCTGATCTTCGTTCTGGCCATAGTCAGGCTGTGCGCCTCCCTGTCCGGGGTTGAAGCCTGCACCCTGTCCGGGGTTGAAGCCTGCGCCGTCCTGGCCCTGGGCGCCTGCCTGTGCGGCCTTCGCCATATCTTCGGATGCGGCGTGCCAGGCGGCCTCGAGCTCTGAGTTGTATTTGTCGATGTCTGCGAGATTCTGATTCCCAACAGCCTCCTTGAGAGGATTCAGGGCGGCTTCAATCGCGGCCTTCTTGTCTGCGGGGATCTTGTCGCCGTACTCCTTGAGGTTCTTCTCGCTCTGGAAGACCATCGCGTCGGCGTTGTTGATCTTGTCGACTCTCTCCTTCTCCGCCTTGTCGGCCTCTTCGTTGGCCTTGGCTTCGTCGCGCATACGCTTGATCTCCTCGTCGCTGAGCCCGCTTGAAGCCTCGATGCGGATCTGCTGCTCCTTGCCTGTGGCTTTGTCCTTGGCCTTGACGCTCAGGATGCCGTTGGTGTCGATGTCGAAGCTCACCTCGATCTGAGGTATGCCGCGGGGTGCGGGAGCGATGCCGTCGAGATGGAAGACTCCAATCTGCTTGTTGTCCTTGGCCATCGGGCGCTCTCCCTGAAGGACGCGTATCTCTACTGAAGGCTGGTTGTCAGCGGCCGTGGAGAACACCTGATCCTTGTGGACAGGGATGGTGGTGTTGGACTCGATGAGCTTCGTCATCACGCCGCCGAGGGTCTCGATACCGAGCGAGAGGGGAGTCACGTCGAGAAGAAGGACATCCTTCACGTCGCCTGCGAGCACACCGCCCTGAATTGCGGCGCCGATAGCCACGACTTCGTCGGGGTTGACGCTCTTGTTGGGCTCCTTGCCGAAGAATTCCTTTACCATCTCCTGGACCTTGGGGATGCGGGTCGAACCACCCACGAGCAGCACTTCGTCAATCTGCGACGCGCTGAGCTTCGCATCCGCGAGGGCCTTGCGGCAGGGCTCGATGCTGCGCTGGAAGAGATTGTCGCACATCGCCTCGAACTTGGCGCGGGTCAGGCTCTTGACGAGGTGAGCGGGGATGCCGTCCACAATCGTGATGTAAGGGAGGTTTATCTCGGCAGCATTGGCTGAAGAGAGCTCGATCTTGGCTTTTTCGGCAGCTTCCTTTAGGCGCTGGAGGGCAAGAGGGTCCTTCTTGAGGTCCATTCCGCGGTTCTCGGCGGCAAACTCGCCTGCGAGCCAGTCGATGATGACCTGGTCGAAATCGTCACCTCCGAGGTGGGTGTCGCCGTTGGTGGACTTGACTTCGAACACGCCGTCGCCGAGCTCGAGGATGGAGATATCGAAGGTGCCGCCTCCCAGGTCGTACACGGCGACTTTCATATTCTTGTTCTTCTTGTCAAGACCGTATGCGAGCGCCGCGGCCGTGGGCTCGTTGATGATGCGCTTCACGTCCAGACCTGCAATCTTGCCGGCCTCCTTGGTGGCCTGACGCTGGCTGTCGGAGAAGTATGCGGGCACGGTGATGACGGCCTCGGTGACTTCCTGGCGGAGATAATCCTCAGCGGTCTTCTTCATCTTCTGAAGGATGACGGCGGAGATCTCCTGAGGGGAGTAGAGCTTGCCGTCGATGTCCACTCGGGGAGTGTTGTTGTCGCCCCTCTTCACGTTGTAGGGCACGCTCGCGACTTCCTTGCTGACCTGGTCGTAGGTCTCGCCCATGAAGCGCTTGATGGAGAACACCGTGTTTTTGGGGTTGGTGATTGCCTGACGCTTTGCGGGTGCTCCCACCTTGCGCTCGCCGTCCTTGAAGCCGACGATCGAAGGGGTTGTGCGTGCGCCTTCGTCATTGATGATTACTGTAGGCTGGTTGCCTTCCATTACGGATACACAAGAGTTGGTGGTTCCGAGGTCGATTCCGATGATTTTTCCCATATTGTTGAATTTTAAATTTTTGTCGTTTGACTTTGGTCTCGTGTACATCGAATCTTGTGCCATCCATCAGATACTGACATTTTGGCAGTGCGCAGGGGCGGAATTCAGACAAAAGCGTTGCGACAATACGACCCGGGGCTGTCATTCATATTGAGCTTGAAGGCTATGTTGAACGTGACTGTCGACCTGAATCCGCTCATCGTTGCAAGCTCCAGCACTGACAGATGCTGGTCTTTCTTGATCAGCTCCACGGCATAACGTACGCGGTAGTAATTGACAAACTGCTTGAAGTTCCGCCCCGAATAATAGTTTATGACCCTTGACAGATAGCTTTTGTTGGTAAAGAGGTCCGATGCCATCCTGGAGAGCGAGAACTCCTCATCGAGATAGGGTCGGTCCTTGTCCATATAGTCCTTCACGCGCGTATACAGGACGTTCATCCTGTCATCAGTGTCTTTGGCAACATATGGAGAAGAACGGAGGTCCCCCCTTATCATGTCTTTGAGCGTCTGCTCCTTGTCGCGGCTCAATGCCGGGATGCGACCGCCCGCGACCGTGATCATAGATGCGGCGAAGAGGAGCGCCGACACGATCAGCGACAGCCAGCCTTCCTCCCCCGTCACGATGAGAGCCGCAATGCAGGCAAGCAGGAACTGTACGCAGGTGGAGTATTCTTCAAGGAAGCGGAGCGGCGAGTCGTTCTTGAAAAGAGGCTTGACGTCACTGAGCAGCCCCACATACCTGCTTGTCATGTAGACGCCCGCAAATCCTGCGCAGACATAAAGCGCAAGATTCCCGAGGCCTGCCAGCGGGAGCGCGGCGACAAGGATAGAGCCCGTTATGGCCAGAATTGTCGGCAGTGGGGACTCTCCCCGTCTCAGGGGACGTAGAAGCAGGATGAAGTCTGCGCACACGAGCGAGCGTGACAGCGCCAGGTGCCACTCCTGCAGCCCGGCTCCGACGACGGAAGTGACGAAACACACGCTGACAAGCAGGACGGAAAGAAAGGAAATGAATTTTTGAGGTGCGATTGTTTTTTTCATAATCTGTGGTTTTTCGGCAAAAATATGCCTGAATAATCGCACATTTGTGGTCAAAGTTGTGGTTTTTTTGTATTTTCGCACAATTTAACACTAAAAACAATATGAGTCAGGTACACGTCATCAATCACCCGATGATTCAGCACAAGCTGAGCATCATGAGGGACAAGAACACAGGATCAAAGGATTTCCGTCAGCTTCTCAACGAGATTGCCCTTCTTATGGGCTACGAGGTCACCCGTGATCTCCCTCTCGAAGACAGCGAGATCGAGACCCCCATCTGCAAAATGACAGCCAGGAAGGTCTCCGGACGCAAGCTTGCCCTGGTGCCTATCCTTCGTGCCGGACTCGGTATGGTGGACGGCCTGTTGAGCCTCGTGCCTGTGGCCAAGGTCGGCCATATCGGACTCTACAGAGACGAGACCACACACGAGCCTGTTGAGTACTATTTCAAGATGCCTGAGGACATCCAGGAGAGGCTTGTGATCGTGACCGATCCGATGCTTGCCACCGGCGGCAGCGCCACCGATGCCATCACGATGCTCAAGAAGCGCGGCTGCAGCAATATCCGTCTGATGTGTCTTGTCGCCGTCCCTGAGGGAATAGCCAAGGTGCAGGCCGCTCACCCCGATGTCGATATCTATGTGGCCGCTGTCGACGACCATCTCAACGAGAACGCGTACATAGTCCCCGGCCTCGGAGATGCCGGCGACAGAATCTTCGGGACCAAGTAAGGGCTATTTCAGCTGAAGAAGAATCTTACTGAAGTCGGTGTTGTCAATACACCGACCGAAGTTCTCTGCTCCGCATCCTATCGCGAATATGGGTGTGGGCGAGCCGGAGTGGTTGTGCGACGTCCACAGCACGTTGCACTTCTCCGAGAGTTCGGTGCACTCGGCTCCCTTGTAACTGTCTTTGGGCCTCGGGCTGTTCCACTCATTCTCCAGAGTCTCCCAGTCAATCCATTTGCCGTATCTGCCATATGTGAGGCCTCCTGTCTCGTGGTCGGAGAACACGACAATCAGGGTCTGGGTGGGGTGCTTCCTGTAGAACTCCAGCGCCCTCTCCACCGCACTCTCGAGCTTGTGCACTTCGCTCACGAGAGCCATCGGGAAGTTGAGATGGGCCGCGTGGTCGATGTTGCCCTCCTCGCAGAAGACCATAAACGGCTTCTTGTCGCCGAGCATATCAAGGCAGCGGTCAAGCATCTCGGCGAGGCTCACCTCGTCCGTGCCGTCCTCGAGCGTGTACTGCTTGTTGATGTCCATTTCGGCCGTGATCGGAGACTTCCTGACGCGGCACTTCTCGTGGACGAGTATGGCGTGGGGGAGGCTCTTGTCGCGGGAGTTGAATTCGTCGACTCCGTAATATGTGGGATAGCCTTTGGAGGCTAGCCAGTCGTCGGCGTTCAGACCGTCCTCGACGTCATTGAATCCGATGAAGCTGTAGCCGCCGAAGAACTCGAATCCCGATGCGGGGAGCTCCTTGGTGATGTTCTTGAAGTCGCCTCTGGACTTGTTGTGGGCGTAGCTTGCCGCCGGGCTCGCGTGGTTGACGGGGTCTGTGGACATCACTCCTATCCGGTATCCTCTGTCGTGGAAGCGGGTCATCACGCTCTCCAGAGGCTCTCCGTCCGCATTGATGCCGAGAGAGCCCGAGTTGCTCTTCTGGCCGCAGAAGAGCGCCGTGGCGGCCTCGGATGAGCCTGTGACGCAGGAGTTCGCGCTCTGGGTCTCGCACAGGCCTATGTAGGGGAACTGCCTGAAGTTGAGGCGCTCTCCCTGATAGTTGAGCCCCTGCTTCCAGGCGTCGTAGTTTTCGGTCAGGGTGATGTGGTTGATGCCCATACCGTCTCCGAACATAAGGAATACGTACTTGGGAGCGCGGGCTTCAAGGCCGGAGGAAAGAACGAGCAGGGCGAGGATAGAGAGGGTGAACTTTTTCATATTGCAGTTTTATCTTTTTGACTTGAAGAAATCCGAGAGTATCTCGGAGCATTCCTGCGAAAGGACTCCGGAGTCTGTCTTGGTGGAGGGGTGCAGCAGGGAAGGGGAGAAGATGGAGAATCCTCTCTTCGGGTCGTCGGCGCCCCATACTATGCGTCCGATCTGGGACCAGCACAGTGCCGCGGCGCACATCGGGCAGGGCTCCACGGTCACGTACAGGGTGCAGTCGGAGAGGTACTTGCCGCCCACGGCTTCGGTCGCCGCGGTGATGGCTATCATCTCGGCGTGAGCGGTGGCGTCGTGAAGGGCCTCGACCATATTGTGCCCGCGGGCTATGACTCTCCCCCTGCACACTATCACCGCTCCGATGGGAATCTCCTTCTCGGAGAGCGCCGTGCGGGCCTGACTCAGAGCCTCGCGCATGAATTGTTCGTCCTGATCCATAATCCTTCAAATTTAACATTTTTTTCTCAGTCCGCCAATCACGACTCCGGCCACTATGGCGGCGCATCCGAGGGCGGACTGGAGGGTCAGCGTCTCGCCCAGGACCAGCGATGCGGCCGCGAGGGTGAAGAAAGGGTTGAGGTAGACGTAGTTGGTGGCCGTCACGTTGCCTATCTTCGACATCACCTTGTTCCACAACACGAAGCACAGCAGCGACGCGACCACAGACAGGAAGAGCAGATTCCCCCAGACGCACGGCTGCTTGAGCACTTCAGGGTCCGGAGCCGCCCCCGCAATGAATGGAATGATGGTGACAAGGCCGTAGAAGAACACCTTGCGGGTGGCGAAAAGGGTCCCGTATTTGGAGGTCATCTGGCTCATGAAGATGCTGTAGAATCCCCAGCAGAGCGCCGCTGAGAGAGCCAGGAGGTCGCCCTTCGGAGAGAATTCGACAGCGGCTCCGTCAAATGTCACCGCCGCCACCCCGCACAGGGCCAGAATGCTTCCGACGGCCAGCGTCCGCCTGCCTGACAGGTCTTCAAGGCCGTCGGCGAGTTCGCCCCGCAGCAGCTTTCTGGCCGCGACCGTCATCAGCGCTGTGATCAGCGGAGCGGTGCATACTATGAACGACACGTTGCAGGCCTGCGTGCAGGCGAGAGCCGTGTTCTCGGCGAGGAAATAGATGGAGCCGCCCGTTATGCCCATCATCACGAATATCAGCTCATCCTTCAGGCTCCGGGCGAAACATTTGCGCGCGGGAGCGCTGCGCAGGCACAGAATCCATATCCCGGCGTATGCCACGGCAAACCGGATCGCGAATATCTGCGAGGGGAGAAGACCTGCCCCGATCAGGACCTTGGTGGAGATGAATGTCACACCCCAGAGTGCCACGACCGCGAATGCGAGCAGATGATATTTGAAGTCCGAGGCCATAAACGGTCGCAAATTTAATAAAAGTTTCGTATCTTGCGAAGATATGAAACTCTTCCTCATCGACGGGCACGCTCTGGTCTTCAAGATGTATTATGCATTCCTTGGGAGACCTATGATCAATTCCAAGGGCGCAGACACTTCTATCCTGTTCGGATTCACCAAGTATCTGATCGAGCTGATCGCCCGCGAGAAGCCCACGCACCTTGCCGTGAGCTTCGACCCTCCGGGAGGCACGTTCCGCAATCAGCTCTACCCCGAGTACAAGGCCAATCGCGGCGAGACCCCGCAGCTGGTGATAGAAGCTCTGGAGCCTCTGACCGCGATTGTGAAGGCAATGGGCATCCCCGTGCTGATGATGAAGGGCTACGAGGCGGACGATGTGATCGGGTCCGCTGCCGGAAGGTTCGCCCTCGAGGGCTTTGATGTCTATATGGTCACTCCCGACAAGGATTACGGCCAGCTGGTCCGGGACCACGTTTTCCAGTATCGTCCGGGCAAGGGGGGCGACGAGAACGAGATTCTCGGGCCCGCGGAGGTGTGCGACAAGTGGAAAATCTCAAGTCCGCGGCAGGTTGTGGATATCCTTGCCATCTGCGGAGATTCTTCCGACAATGTCCCCGGGGTGCAGGGCGTCGGTCCCGTCGGAGCCGCGAAGCTGCTCGCCCGCTATGGCAGCGTCGAGCAGATATACGCTCACATAGAGGAGCTTACGCCGCGTCAGAGGGCGATGTTCGAGGCGGCCTCGGACCACATTGCTCTCAGCAAGACTCTTGTCACCATCAAGACTGACATTCCTCTCGACGTCACCGCCGCCGATATGGCTCTCGGCGACATCGCCACCCCTTCTCTTCTGTCCCTCTTTGACTTCTACGAATTCGGCTCCCTTCGCCGCAAGCTTTTCCCCGCTTCCGCCGCATTCTCCGCGTCTGCCGATGCACCGTATATCTTTCCGGAGGCAGGCAGATTGTGCCCGAAGGAGGGCATTCCCCCTTCGTTTTTGCCCTCCGAGGGCAGCTGTCTGCCTGCATCCGGGGCAGAAGCATGTGGCGCTGCAGGACTGCCTGCTGCCATCGCGGGACCAGAAAATAGGGGAAATGGCCCCTCGATGGCCCAGGCAGCTCCTGCAGCGGCGGGCATCGGTGACCCGGAAAACAGGGGAAATGGCCCCTCGATGGCCCAGGCAGCTCCTGCAGCGGCCTCCGGGGCGGTGGTTGTGAATCTGAGAGGGGAGAAGATGTGCGTGTGGGACGGGAGAGAGATGAAGATTGGGCGAGCTGAAGAGTTCGGGGCGGTGCTTCAGGATGAAAATGTGACGAAGGGAGGGTACGAACTCAAGAAGGTGATGAATGAACTGCACAGGGTCGGTATCGAACTGAAGGGACGCCTGCTGGACGTGCAGCTGATGCACTATCTGCTCGACCCCGAGCGGAAGCATACGCTTGAGGCTATCTCCTACGAGTGCTTCGGAGAGCAGGTCGAATCGGCCTCGGAGCAGGTCACCGGGTCGCTTTTTGACGATGTCCCCGACGATGAAGACAATGCCGCTTTCGAGGCGGAGACAGAGCTTATCGGCAGGCTTGTCGTGTGCGTCGGCTCCCGCCTCCGCTCGGAGAAGACCCTCTCCGATCTGTACGACAAGGTGGAGGAACCCCTTGTCGGAGTGCTGAGCCGGATGGAGTGCGCAGGAGTCAAGGTCGACACCGCCGCTCTCTCCGAATACGCCCGGACTCTGCGCCGCAATATGCAGGAGCAGGAGTCGCGGGTGCGAGAAATCGCGGGAGAGCCTGCTCTCAACGTGAGCTCTCCCAAGCAGGTCGGGACAGTCATTTTCGAGAAACTCGCCCTCGACCCGAAGGCAAAGAAGCCCAGGAGCGGCAACTGGCCCACAGACGAGCAGACCCTCTCCGAACTCTCCGACCGCAGCCCCATCATCGGCGCCATCCTGGAGTACAGGGGCCTTCGCAAACTGCTCGGCACCTACATCGAGCCGTTCCCTTCATATATCAGGGAGGACGGCCGCGTGCACACCACCTTCAATCAGGCTCTCACTGCCACCGGACGCCTGAGCAGCTCCGACCCCAACCTCCAGAATATCCCCATCCGCACCGAGCAGGGCCGGCAGATACGCAAGGCGTTCGTGCCGGGCGTGCCGGGCAGTGTGATAATGTCGGCCGACTATTCGCAGATAGAGCTCCGCATAATGGCCCATCTGTGCGCCGACGAGCATCTTCTGGAAGCGTTCCGCTCCGGGGAGGATGTCCACGCCGCCACCGCCTCCAAAATCTTCGGCGTTCCTCTGTCGGAGGTGACCCCTGACCAGAGAAGAGTGGCCAAGACAGCCAATTTCGGGATAATGTACGGCATCTCCGCATTCGGCCTGAGCCAGAGGCTCGGCTGCTCGCGGACAGAAGCCGCTCAGATAATAAAAGACTATTTCGAGAGCTTTCCGTGCATCCGCTCGTTTATCGACGACACTCTCGCCTCGGCCCGCGAGAAAGGCTATGTCGAGACGATACTGGGGCGCAGGCGCTATGTGGGCGACGTGGGCAGCGGCAACGCCAATCTGAGAGCCATCGCCGAGCGCAATGCAGTCAACGCTCCCATTCAGGGCAGCAGCGCCGACATCATCAAGCTCGCGATGATAGGGGTGGACCGCTCCCTCCGCGAGAAGTCGATGCTCTCCCGCATCGTGCTCCAGATTCACGACGAGCTTGTGCTCGAGGTGCCCGAGAGCGAGATAGAGGCGGCCCGCGGCATACTGGTCTGCGAGATGGAGAACGTAGTGAAGCTTTCAGTCCCCTTAACTGTAGAATGCAACTATGGCAACACCCTGCTTGAAGCCCATTGACGAACAAGTCCGCCTTGCGATGATAGGCGACGGCGCCGCTTTCACGACGCTATGGGACACCTACATCCTCCAGCTCCGCTCCTACATCAAGGGCTGGCTCAAGAACCTCGACGACTTCTATGTCGACGACATCTGCTCCCGGAGCTTCGAGAAGGCATTCCGGCAGATAAGCAGTTACAATCCGTCCAAAAGCCAGTTCTACACCTGGCTGCGCACAATCGCGCGCAACACTGCTCTCGATATGCTCGAGCAGGAGACGCGGCTGAGCCGCAACTATGTCTCTCTCGACGAGAGCTTCGGCCAGGCCGCAGTGATAGACAATATCGGCGAGGAGGCTGATTCTCCCCTGGACAGCATAATCAAGACCGAAGACCGGGAACGCACCGGCAAGTATGTCGACGCTCTCCCCGACCTCTACAGGGAAGTCGCCCACAAGCGCCTTCTGGACGGTCTGCAGTACAAGGAGATTGCCGACGAGCTCGGGATGGAGCTCAATACCGTCCGCACCCGCATACGTCGGGCCAAGGCTCTGATTGACAAGATGAAAGAAGATGAACAAATATAATTTGATGCTATGATTTCACAAGACTATCTGGACAAGGCGCTCTCTCTTGCCACCGACACCAAGGTGTTCGTGATGGAAGACGGCGCACTCGTGAAGACTCCCGAGGTCTTCAAAACCTGTTTCCCCGGCCGCAAGGCCATCATCATCGCCGACTGCAACACCTGGAAGGCTGCAGGAGAGAAGGTGTTCTCCTATATGCGGGACGCCGGCATCGAGACCTTGAGTTTTCTCATCCCCGACGAGCATTTCCACGCCGAATGGCCCTATGTGGAGATGGTCGAGGAGCAGGTCCGGGCCGCCGGAGCTGTCGCTGTGGCAGTCGGCTCGGGCGTGATCAACGACCTTTGCAAACTCAGCGCCCATCATCTGGGCCAATCTTATCTGTGCGTCCCCACCGCCGCTTCCGTCGACGGATATTCGTCATTCGGAGCATCCATATCTTATCAGGGTCTGAAGCAGACCTTCGAGTGCCCGGCGCCGCTCGCCATCGTGGCCGACGCGGGCGTCATCGCCGCGGCCCCGAAGATTATGACTGCGGCCGGTTACGCCGACCTTGCCGCCAAGATCCCTTGTGGAGCGGAGTGGATGATTGCCGACCTCTTCGGCACCGAGCCCATCGTCCCCGACGCCTGGCACGTGCTTCAGGATGTGCTTGACGACATTCTTTCCAATCCTGAGGGAGTCGCCGCCGGCGACAAGGACGCCGTGTCCGATCTTTTCGTCGGTCTCACGCTCAGCGGCATAGCGATGCAGATTGCTCGCTCCAGCCGTCCGGCTTCATGTACCGACCACCTCTTCAGTCACTATCTCGATATGACCGGCCACCGCTACAAGGGCGAACTCCAGTCGCACGGATTCCAGGTTGCCATCGGGACCCTGACGATGTGCGCATTCTTCGACGAATTCCTCAAGATGGACCTCTCGAAGTTGGATGTCGAGAAGTGCGTCGCCGCCTGGCCCACTCTTGAGCAGGAGCAGGAGCGCTCGCTCGAGATATTCAAGGACTTCGTGTCCCCCAGGCTCGGATATGACTCCATCACCGCCAAATATCACGACGCCGCCACGGTGCGCGCTCAGCTGACCAAGGTGAAGGAGCAGTGGCCTGAGTTGAGGGCGAAATACCGTGCCCAGGTCTACACCTTCGACAAGATGCAGCGCCTCTTCAAGACCGTGGGAGCTCCCTCCGACCCCGCCGACATTGGAGTAAGCAGAGAGCAGCTCAAGGCAATGGTGCCCTTCACGCAGCTGATGCGCTACAGGATCAACCTCCTCGACCTCGCGAAGAGGGGAATGTTTTACGACGAGCTCGTCGAGGCGGTCTTCGCCGGAGCCTGGAAGATTTAAGTTATGGCAAAGACGACAAAAGCAAGCTTCAAGTCCTGGCAGTGGCACATCATCGTGGTGTCGATGCTGGTGTACGCAATCTTCTACTTCGTTCGCAAGAACTTCTCCATCGCGATGCCCGGCCTCACGGCCGAATACGGCATCTCCAACACGAGCTTCGGCATAGTGATAGCCATCGGCTCGCTCATCTACGGCCTGAGCCGCTTCGTCAACGGATTCATCGTCGAGAAGATAAGTACCAAACTCTTTATGGCAATCGGCCTGCTGCTGTGCGCTGCGGCCAATTTCTGCTTCGGATTCGGAGTTGACCTGAGCTACCTCATCACGGGAGTGCACGAAGGCCCGCAGCTGGTCAACACGCTCATACTCGTGATGGGCGTCACGATTGTGCTCAACCAGTATTTCCAGGGTTGCGGCTTCCCTCCCTGCGCGAGGATGCTCCCGCAGTGGATCGCTCCCGGTGAGCTCGCCACCAAGATGAGCATCTGGAACACTTCGCACTCCATCGGAGCATTCAGCGCCGTGCTCGTCTGCGGCCTCATTATGACCAACCTTGGAGCCGATATGAGCGGAGACAGCAGCATCGTTGCCAGGATCACCGCCAACCTCGCTGCCAGCATCAAGGGATGGGACGGCCTCACCGAGGCTGACCAGACGGCCCGCGTGATGTCCTACGCCTCCCACTATGGAGCCTGGAAGTGGTGCTTCTTCATCCCCGGGATGGTGGCCGTCGGAGGCGCGATTCTCGCCTTCCTCGCTCTCAGGGACACTCCCCAGAGCGTAGGCCTTCCAGAGATCGAGGGCACTCACACCGGCAAGGATGAGACCAAAGGCAAGAAGGGCTCCCACAAGGCATTTATGGGCCATATGGTCTTCCGCAACAAGTGGGTATGGATGCTCGCCATCGCCAATATCTTCGTCTATGTCCTGCGTATGGGAGTGCTCGACTGGGGTCCCAAGTTCCTGACCGAAGACCGCGGAATGGATATCAAGGGCGCCGCGTGGAGCGTGGCGGTCTTCGAACTTACCGCAATCGTGGGCACGATAGTCGCCGGATGGGTGACCGACAAGCTGTTCAAGGGCAAGGGCGCCAGAACCTGCTTCTTCAGCCTGCTGGGCGCCTGCATCTTCCTCGGCATCTTCGCCCTCTGTCCTGATCTTCCCGTTGTGGTCTCCACTATAGTCCTCGCGCTCAGCGGATTCTGTATCTATGGGCCTCAGGCTCTCATTGGCATCTGCGCCGCCAACCACGCCACCAAGGAGGCTTCGGCCACCGCCAACGGCCTGACAGGCATCTGCGGCTATGTGGGCTCGGCCCTTTCCGCCATCGGCGTGGGTCTGATCGCCGACAACTTCGGCTGGACCTGGGTCTTCGTGGCATTCATCGCAATCGGACTTGTCGGCACCGTCATATTCGCCTCGATGTGGAAGGCCCCGCGAGACGGCTATGACAGAGCCCGTGAATTCACCGAAAAACTCTCCTCCTCTTCCGATGACAAGTAATCTTAGAGAGCGCCTCGCGGCCATCAGGCACGTTGCCCTCGATATGGATGGCACCATCTATATGGGAAGTACCGTCTTCCCGTACACCATTCCCTTCCTCGAGAAGCTCGACAGGCTCGGGATAGGGTATTCGTTCCTGACCAACAACCCCACCAAGTCCATCGACGACTACGTCGCGAAGCTTCATCGTCTTGGCATCCCTTGCCGTCAGGACCAGATGTACAGCACCACCACCGCCTCGATCGACTACATCAAGACCCATTTCCCCGGGGCCCGCAGGCTCTTCCTGCTCGGCACACCCTCGATGATCTCGCAGTTCGAGGCCGCCGGGTTCGAGTCTTGCGCCGACGATTCGCAGGATGTCCCCGACGTGGTCGTGGCGGCGTTTGATATGACGCTCCGCTACGAGCGTCTCTGCCGTTGCGCGTGGTGGATATCCAAGGGTCTGCCCTACATCGCGACCAATCCCGACTGGGTGTGCCCGACCGACCAGCCCACGATACTTGTGGACTGCGGCTCCATCTGCAAGTGCCTCGAGGGCGCTACCGGGAGGGTGCCTGACATTGTCATCGGCAAGCCCAATCCGGACATTCTCTACGGAGTGCTGGGCAGCAAGGGCGTGAAGCCCTCGGAGGCCGCGATGGTGGGGGACAGGATTTACACCGACGTCAAGACCGGTGTCAATGCCGGGGCTCTCGGTGTGCTGGTGCTGTCCGGAGAGACCACGATGGATATCGTCCGCGAGTCTGATTTCGAGCCGTCGCTTATCTGCCGCGACATCGAGGAGTTCGGGAATCTTCTTGAGGAGGCGAGGGGATGACGTTCGACAAGGCTCAGTTTGCGCGCGCCATCGAGCTCTGGACCGAGTGGAACGCGAAGATCAATGTCGTCTCGCGAAAGGATATAGACAACCTCTACGAGCACCACATTCTCCATTCGCTCGCCATTGTGCAATATCTTGCAGGGCTGCCCTCGGGGGGCAAAAACGAAGGGGGAATGCCCCCCTTCGGGCACAATCTGCCTGCCTCGGAGACGGAGTTGCTGTCGGCAGACGGGATAGCGGCGGGGGAGACGTTCCTGGATGTGGGGTGCGGAGGGGGATTCCCCGGGGTGCCGCTTGCGATGGTGCTGAGCGGCGCGCGGTTCACGCTGTGCGATTCGGTGGGCAAGAAGGTCAAGGTGGCGCAGGCTGTGGCGGATGCCCTGGGGCTTGCCAACGTGGAGTGCGTCAATGCCAGGGCCGAAGACATCCCCGGGCAGTTCGACTGGGTCGTGTCGCGGGCGGTGACGAGCCTGGACAACTTCTACCCCTGGGTCAGGGGAAAATTCCGCAAGGGCATTCTCTGCCTGAAGGGAGGCGATGTCGATGAAGAGATATCACGGATGTGCGGCAAGTGCGGCGTGAACCCCTCCAAGGTGACCGTCCGGCCTGTAAGCGAGTGGATTGATGATGATTATTTCGCAGAAAAATTTGTTATTCACGTCAGAAAATAATATCTTTGCCCTCCCGAATTGGAAATATAAAAAACTAAAGATATGAAAAGGACATTCCAACCCTCAAATCGCAAGAGAGTCAACAAGCACGGATTCCGCGAGCGTATGGCCAGCGCAAATGGCCGCCGAGTCCTCGCAGCCCGTCGTCGTCACGGCCGCAAGAAGCTTACTGTCTCTTCCGAGGACAGATTCTAATATCTTCCTCCCTCAGAATCAGAACGAGACCGACCCTTTTGGGTCGGCCTCGTTAGGTTTTCTCAACCCCCAACCCCCTTTCAGGGGGCGCTGAAGGGCTGCGCCCCTCAGACTCCCCGGGTCGCTTCGCTCCGAAACCACCCTTTTGGGTCGGCCTTTCCTTATTGCCTCGGATGGTGCCTCAGTATCGAAGCCTGCCAGGTGGCTGAGTCGATGTGGGTGTAGATCTCGGTGGTGAGGATGCTCTCGTGACCGAGCATCTCCTGCACCAGACGCAGGTCGGCCCCGTTCTCGATCAGGTGAGTCGCGAACGAGTGACGGAATGTGTGGGGAGAGATTTCCTTCCTTATGCCTGCGATCAGAGCCTGATTCTTGACCATATTGAAGACTGACACCCGGCTCAGAGACTTGCCGAACTTGTTGAGGAACACCGTGTCGGAGCACTCCGGGCAGGCAGCGTCGGGGCGCACTTCGAGATAGTCGCGGTAGGCTTCCAGTGCCTTGCCTCCTATGGGCACGAGCCGCTCCTTGTCTCCCTTGCCGATGACCCGCACGAATCCTTCTGAGGGGTAGATCCGCGACATCTTCAGCTCGCACAGCTCCGACACTCTCAGACCGCAGCCGTAGAGCAGCTCGAGAATTGCCCTGTCCCTGGGGGAGACGGTGCACTCGATGATTGCGGTCACTTCCTCCACAGACAGCACTTCGGGGATGTAACGTCCGAGCTTTGGCGCATCCACCCTGTCGCAGGGATTGTCGCTGCGCTCGCCTTCGAGCACGAGGAAGTTGAAGTAGCTTCTCAGTGAGCTGAGCACCCTTGCCTGCGAGCGGCTGGACAGCAGCCCTGCCTTGTCCCTGAAATAAGCGACGATATCTTCGGGGCCTGCCTTCAGGGCGTCTGTCGAGCAGAATGACAGGAAGTCTTCCACGTCCCCCACGTATGCCGCCACGGTGTTGGGAGAGAGCTGCCTCTCCATCCTGAGGTGATATGAATAGTCTGCGACAGTCATCTTGTCAGGCGTGATGCCGCGAGCGATACAATCAGGCTGATGGCGCTGACTCCTGCGGTGGAGAGGATGACATCACGTGCCTTCAGCACGACCGGGTACGCCTCCGAAAGCATATTGCCCGGGAGCCTTATGATGCCAAAGTGCTGCTGGAGCAGCGTGAGCGCGATGCCAAGGACCAGCCCCGGGATTATCCCTGCGGCTGATATCAGACACCCCTCACAGGCGAATATGCGGCGGATGCTCTTCTCGTCGGCCCCGAGCGACCGGAGCGAGCCCATATCGTACTCTTTTTCGATGCGCAGCATCGAGAGGCAGCTGAATATGTTGAGAGCGACGATGAGAGCGACGAGCAGCAAGACCCCGTACACGGCGGCCTTCTCGAGAGACATCATCCGGTACAGGTCTTTATGTTGGGCGTATCTGTCTTTCAGGACAAACTCTTCGCCCGCATCTGTCCCTTCGATGAACTTCCTCACGGTTTCGTCGGAGGAGTCGAGGAGCCTGATGTCGAGGGAGGAGCACATCCCGTCGATGCCGAACAGGGCCCTTGCCGTGCCGATGGGAATCATCACGAGGCTCTCGTTGATCTCGGAATTGACGTTGATTATGCGGTCGGGGTAGACTTCTGCGCTCAGAAGTGACGACTCGGGGCCGGTAATCGAGATGCGTGAGCTTCTGTCCGGGGAGTAGAGCCTGATCGGGGCCAGGAACCGCGGACTGATGCCTGTCCTGGCGGCGAGGGAGGCTCCTACGGCCGCAAGGTCCAGCTCGCCCTTTTTGAGGAGGACGGAGTCGGAACTGCCGAGTATATGGGCCGCGCTTTGCCGCTCTCCGTACGAGAGGAAGGCATCGAACTCCAGACTTGCCCCCGCATTCAATACGAGCGAGCTGTCGGCAAGACTCAGCTCCAGGTCCGACTCGCGGAAGTAGTCCCCGTCCGCGCGGCACACTCTGATGTCAGGGTCGAACTGCCCCAGATTGTCGTCGATGATGCGGTTGAACCCGTTGTAGACCGACAGGATCAGGACGAGAGCCGTCGTCCCTACCGCGAGTCCTGCAGCGCTGACGGCGGATATCAGGTTGACGACGCCCGCTCTCTTCCTGGCGAACAGATATCGCCACGCTATGTAAAGAGGCAGATTCATTGATGCAAAGATAAAAAAGATTATTATCTTTGCGCCTATGAAGAAAATCGGAATTGCGGCGGCGCTTTCTGCCCTTGTGTTATTGCAGCTCTCCTGCACCAAGGAAAATATTCCTGCGCTCCCTGCCTCATACGACAATGTCGTTGTCTTATATTCCTGTGCCTACAATAATCTGTCGTCAAGTATCCTGGACAATATGGATAAAATCTGCGGCGGGCCTCTTCCGATGAAGAGCGACCGCAGCGCTCTGGTGTGGATAACCCACAATGCCGACTCGAATTATGACTGGTCGACCCCGACGCGTCCTTCCATCATCAGGGTCACTTCAGACTGGAGCGGCGCTCCGGTGCTGGACACTCTCAAGCAGTATGATTCCGGGGTTTCACTCACCGATACGGACATAATGCGTGATGCTCTCCTCTATGTGGGCGACAACTTCAAGTCCTCACATTACGGTCTGGTCTACTCCTCCCACGGCACCGGATGGCTGCCACAGGGATATTACGAAAAATCTGTAAGCGGCGTCTTCCCGGCCGCCCCCGAATTCATGATTCCTCATTATGAAGACATAATGCTCAAATCAATCGGAGCGACTTACAGCAGTACCCCCCATTACACGTCTTCCGAGATGGAGATCGGTGATCTGGCGAGTGCCATCCCGATACACCTTGACTACATCATATTCGACGCCTGCCTGATGGGCGGAGTCGAGGTGGCCTATGAGCTTAGGAACGTAACCGATATGATAGGTTTCTCGCAGGCTGAAGTCCTTGCGACCGGATTCGATTACTCCACCTTCGCCCGCAGACTCCTGGTGGAGAATGACCCCGAGTCGTGGTGCGAAGATTATTTCAATCTTTACATGGCAGAAACGGGCCGCAATCAGAGCGCCACTATATCTGTGGTCAGCTGCGATGCTCTCGAGCCCCTTGCCCTTGTGTGTGCGCGTCTCTTCGAGAAGTACCGCTCCGAAATCGCCGCTCTCGATCCGGATTCCGTGCAGGGATTTTTCAGACTGGAAAGGCACTACTTCTACGACCTCGAAGATATTTTTGTCAAGGCCGGAGCGAGCGAGGCAGACCTTGGCTCGCTGCGTGACGCCCTTCGCGCGTGCGTCCTGTACGAGGCTCACACGCCGGAGTTCCTCCTTTGGTTTGCAATCAATACCTCCTGCGGTTTGAGCTCTTTTCTCCCTGCAGCGGAGAGTGACGTCGCTCTCCGTGACTTCTATAAGACTTTGGCCTGGAACAAGGCGACCGGTTTTGTAGAGTAAAATATTTTTATTATCTTTGCGCCGCATTTCGAAAGCCCCGAGCGGCTTTGGTGCAATGGGTCCCGGACCCGATCCGGGATGAGTAACACATTTAAATATCAGTCAAATGCAACATTTCGAATTGAAGGGTCAGGTCCGCAAGGTCGGCAACAAAGCAGTCCTCAAGGCCTTCCGCCGTCAGGGTCTCGTCCCCTGCAACCTCTATGGCCTCGGCCTTGAGAATGTCCTCTTCACCGTGGACGCCAAGGAGCTCAAGGCAGTCACCAACACTCCCAAGTCATTCATCATCGACCTCGTCCTCGACAACGGCAGTACCTACACCGCTGTTCTTCACGAGCTTCAGTGGCACCCCGTCGACGACAACTGCCTCCACGTGGATTTCCTGGCAGTCGACGACAAGAAGCCCATCGCCATCAATGTACCTCTCGTGATCACCGGTCACGCCATCGGCGCTCAGCAGGGCGGTAAGTTCTATCAGATCTCTCGCGGTGTACGCGTCAGCGCCCTGATGAACAACCTTCCCGACGAGATCACTGTCGATATCACTTCCCTCGGTCTTGACAAGAAGATCAAGGCCGGCGACCTCAAGTACGAAGGCATCACGATCATCTCCGACAAGGATATGATCATCTGCGGCGTCAAGAGCACCCGCAACTCCGCCGCCGTAGCCGAGACTGCCGAGTAACACACCACGCAATGCCGGGTGAGAGCTATCTTGTCGTCGGGCTCGGTAATATCGGTCCCGAGTATGCGCACACCAGGCACAATATGGGATTTATGACATTGGATGCCTGGGCTCAGGCGTCCAATGTCGTATTCAGGACGGAGCGCTACGGCGATCTTGCCGTCCTGAGCGTCAAAGGGCGCAATATCTACCTGCTCAAGCCATCCACCTATATGAATCTGAGCGGCAATGCCGTCAGATACTGGCTCCAGAAGCTGCCTGTCACGACAGACCGTCTGATGGTGATCTGCGATGACATCAATCTCCCGTTCGGGACCCTTCGTCTTCGCGCGAGCGGCAGCGACGGGGGTCATAACGGCCTCAAGAATATAAACGAGACCATTCAGACTCAGGATTATGCGAGATTGAGGATGGGTGTCGGTCACGAATTCAGCCGCGGAGGTCAGATTGACTTCGTGCTCTCCGACCTCGACGAGGAGCAGCAAGCTATGATGAGCGAGCTGACCGGAACAGTCATCTCCGGGGTGCAAAGTTGGATTTTTGCAGGAATTAATTGCGCAATGAGCGAAATTAACGGCAAAAAGTTGCAAAAAAAATAATTTTTCCTTACCTTTCGCTCAATAATTTGCTATTTAATTATTTATCAATCATTAATAACCTTAAATCAACAAACATTATGAACGCTCTTCTCGCAAAAATCAACGAAGAAATCGCTGCATTCCAGCTGAATGCCGAGGCTCAGGTTGTCAAGGGCAACAAGGCTGCCGGCGCTCGCGCCCGCAAGGCTGCTCTCGAGCTCATGAAGGATCTCAAGGAGTTCCGCAAGGCTTCTGTAGAAGCTGCGAAATAATTCAAATTTTCGTGCAACGTTTCCCTTACCTTCTGCATCTATAGTACAAGGTTTAGGTTTTAGTACACGTTTAAAGGTCGGCGAGCCGTGAGGTTGCCGGCCTTTTGCAAAATAAAGCCTGTGACAAGACGCCTCCCATTACTGCTATTGATTCTGTCGCTGCTCTGCTCCGGTGCTGCCGCGGAGGAGAGGACCGTCATTATCCCTGTCAGCTTCAATGATCTGGCGCTCTCGACCTCCCGGGACAGTATCTGCTCGCTTGCCGAATCTGCCGCCTCATTCCTTGAAGCGCAGATGCGCGGCAGAAGAGATGTATCTCTGGTTGTCGCAGACCCGGTCACGCTGTCCCGCCCATATGCTTACTACGGAGCCAACACCACGGACCGCCGCGATGCCTTTGTCCAGGAAGCTGTCGTCGAAGCCTGTGAGCTCCTTGACCCGTATTTCGACTTCTCCGGGACCGAATTTGTCGTACTTCTGACAGCCGGTCTGAGCGAAGCCTATGGCGGCGGAGAAGACTTCTTCTGGCCGGTTCAATCCAGCCTGAGCGAATTCAATTTGTCACTCTCGCTCGACGGATGCAGGCTCGACGCTTTCGCCGTTTGCCCCGAGTTCGGCGCTGATTCCCTGCTGACCGGGATAGGGGATTTGTGCCACGAATACGGCCACTTCCTCGGCCTCAAGGATCTCTATGACACCGATTCTTCCGGCAGCGGTGGCGAAGCCCATACCGGGCTCGACACGCTCTCTCTGATGGCCCGGGGCAACAGGAACTGCGGAGGGTACAATCCTGCACCTTTGTGTGCCGTCGACTATGACCAGTTGCCCTGGTTTCAGGGTACTGCCCTTGAGAAGGGTCTATGCTCTCTGGCGCCGATAGAAGAAGACGCCTCCTTCGGCATCCTACCCTCGACAGATCCTGGCAAGTATTGTCTTCTGGAGAACCGCAGCGGATGCCTTCTTGTCACCAGTGTCGACAAATCCGGATCCTTTGCCGGATTCTCCGACAGGATGAAGAAGAACCTGACTGCGTCCCAGCGCTGGGAGTACAACGAGGTCAATTGCAATCCTGACCACCTCTGCGCCCGCCTTTCGTGGCAGGGGAGTGAGGGGTGCTTTGTCGGAGACAGTCTCTCGCTCTCGTCTATCCGCTCTGAAGCCGACGGCTCGATATCCTTCTTTGTCTTCGAGCCTGTAGTCCTCTCTTCCGTCACTGCCTGGCAGGATGGCATCTCTGTGAGCTGGACTTCGGAACTGGATGCATCCGGGATTGTATCTACCGGACTCGAATGGTGGACGGATGACGGCAAGGTGTCCGAGGCCGAAGCCACCAGGCTCGAGGGTGGGTCATATCACTACACGATTGACACCCTCAAGGCATCGACCCTCTACAAGATATTCGTGCACATCACTTCTGCCGACGGGCAGACATACTCCAGGATATTCTCAGTCAGTACTCTGGACAAGCGCGCCGGTGCAAGGCCATTCATCCTGCTCGATTCTTCTGAGCGCAACTCAGACGGCACTTTCATCTCCGGGGCAAGGATCCCTCTGCGCCTTCGCAATTCTCCGGACGGAGCGAGGGTGGAGTGGCGCTTCAACGGGAGAGCTGTTGTGCCTGAAGCGGACGGCCTCTGGACCATCCCGGGCGACGGCACTCTCTGCGCACGAATCGCGAAGGAGGACGGCTCCGAAGAGGTGATTGTCAAAACAATCAACATCAAATGAGGAAATCCGCTCTCATACTCTTTCTCCTCTCCTCCCTGATGCTTCTGTCTTGTCAAGGAGACGCGTCACTCGATGATGTGGCCCTCTCCGATTCGACTCCCAAGCTGATTGTCCGGGGCATCACAGTCTTTATGTATGAACCCTGCACCTGCCAGCTCTCATATTGCAGGCAGGAGTCGAGCTTCAGGATAATGACGGACGATATGTCGCGCTACGTGTCCGCCGACCTCTCTTCGACCCCCACCGAGGTCGGAGAGACAGTGTATGCCTCGTCGCTTGTGTGGACTGCCGCCGGCGACATAGAGAGCAGAAACAATCTCGCCCTCGAAGTTGTCAATCTCGAGGGCGATACTGTGTGGCTCTGGTCCTCGCGCGAGAAGGTCGCGCTGGTACTCAGAATCTTAGAATGACAGGGCAATCTGGATGAAGTCGTCGGCCTTGAGGGCTGCACCTCCGATGAGCCCGCCGTCGATGTCCTTCTGGGCGAAGAGCTCCTTCGCGTTGGAAGGCTTGCAGCTGCCGCCGTACAAGATGGTGGTGTCGTCAGCGACCTGGGCGCCGAACTTGTCGGCGACGACCTTGCGGATAAACGCGTGAATCTCCTCGGCCTGCTCTGAAGTGGCGGTCTTGCCTGTGCCGATGGCCCACACGGGCTCGTAGGCGATGACGATGCTCTTCATATCCTCGGCGGTGAAGTTGTAGAGGACGTTCTTGATCTGGGTTTCGCACACGTCAAAGTGCTTTCCCGCTTCCCTCTCGTCGAGGTTCTCACCTACGCAGAGGATTACCTTGAGGCCGCTGGCGAGAGCGAGTCTGGTCTTCTCGACGAGCTTCTCGTCCGTCTCGCCGTAGTATTGACGGCGCTCGGAGTGCCCGAGGATTGTGTATTCGCACCCTGCGGAGGCAAGCATCGCCGCGGAGACCTCTCCGGTGTATGCTCCCTTCTCCTTGTCTGCGCAGTTCTCTGCCGAGAGGCTCACGACCGTGCCCTTGACGACGTCCGCGACGGGGCAGAGGTGGGTGAAGGGGGTCGCAATGATGAGTTTGACGTCTGCGGGAACCTGTGCTGCTCCCGCGACAACGGCCTTGGCAAGTTCAACACCTTCGGGGACGGTGGTGTTCATCTTCCAGTTGCCAGCAACGATATTCTTTCTCATAGTATAAAATGTGTTTGGTTCTTTATTTTTTGAGGAGCTCTTCTATGTGCTCCGCATAGTCAAGGGTCGTGTCAAGGTAGAAGTCGAGCTCGGGGACAATGCGCAGCTGCTTGGCCACCATCCTCCCCAGTTCGCCGCGGATGGACTTTGATTCGACTCCGAGGGTCTTCATCACCTCGTCCTGCTTCGCGGAGGGGAAGATGCTGACATAGACTTTGGCGATGCTCAGGTCGGGGCTGATGCGCACTTCGCTGACGGTGACCATCGCGCCGGAGAACACTGCCATCCCCCTGCTGCGGATGATCTCCGCCAGGTCGCGCTGGAGCTCTCTGGAGACCTTGAGCTGTCTGGTTGTTGCCTGTCCTTCCATCTATTTGACGATGATGATGTAATAGTCCTTCTTGCCTTTCTGGGCAAGGATGTATTTGCCGTCGATGATATCCTCCCCGGTGAGACTTCCGGCATGGTCGGTGAGCTTCTCCTTGTTGATGCTCACTCCGCCTCCCTGGATCATCTTGCGGGCCTCTCCCTTCGAGGGGAAGATCTGAGTCTCCACAGCGAGTGCGTCGAGAATGCCCATAGGGAGCTTCTCACGGGAGATTTCATACGTCGGCACTCCATCGAACACGGCGAGGAAGGTCTTCTCGTCGAGGCTCTTGAGGTCATCGGCCGTGGCTTTGCCAAACAGCATCCCGGAGGCCTTGACGGCATTGTCGTATTCGGCCTGTCCGTGCACCATAATGGTGACTTCCTTCGCGAGAAGCTTCTGAAGGCTTCTGCGGCCCGGGTCCTGACGGTGCTCCTCGATGGCCGCCTCGACGACTTCGCGCTCGAGCATCGTGAAGATCTTGATGTATTTCTCGGCGTCGTCGTCGCTCACGTTGAGCCAGAACTGGTAGAACTGGTAGGGAGAAGTGCGCTCCGCATCAAGCCAGATATTGCCCTTCTCGGTCTTGCCGAATTTGCCTCCGTCTGCCTTGGTGATGAGGGGGCAGGTCAGGGCGAACGCCTCTCCGCCATTGGTGCGGCGGATAAGCTCGGTGCCTGTGGTGATGTTGCCCCACTGGTCGGCTCCTCCGAGCTGGAGCTTGACTCCGCGGTGCTCGTAGAGATAGAGGAAGTCGTAGCCCTGCAGAAGCTGGTAGGTGAACTCGGTGAAGCTCATACCCTCGGACGAGTCGCGGCTCAGACGCTTCTTGACCGAGTCCTTGCTCATCATATAGTTGACGGTGATGAGCTTGCCGATGTCGCGGGTGAAATTGATGAAGGTGTAGTCCTTCATCCAGTCGTAGTTGTTGACAAGCTCGGCCTTGTTGGGGGCGTCGGACTCGAAGTCGAGGAACCTCCCGAGCTGCGCCTTGATGCTCTCGACGTTGTGGGCGAGGGTCTGCTCGTCGAGCAGGTTGCGCTCCTGGCTCTTCATCGAAGGGTCGCCGATCATCCCGGTGGCGCCTCCCACGAGGGCGAACGGCTTATTGCCGCAGGCCTGGAAGTGCTTGAGTATCATTATGCTTACGAGGTGTCCGATGTGAAGGGAGTCACCTGTGGGGTCGATACCCACATAGGCTGACATCGGGCCCTTCTTCAATTCCTCTTCCGTGCCGGGGGTGACATCCTTAATCATCCCTCTCCAGCGGAGCTCTTCAAAAAAATTCTTCATCGTTTGCTATTGTTACGGAGCGCAAAGATAGTAAATTATTCTTCTTCCAGAAACATCGGATCCCAGGCGGGAAGTTTGGTGACATCTCCCTTGAGCATCTCGAGCACGTCGGAAGGCACGTATTTGCGGTCCACGACAAGTCTGAACATATACTCGTCGAACCATTCGTCGGTCATGATGATGAATCCGTTGTGGCCGGTCTTCTCGCCCCAGCTGTTCTCCACCATCCACTTGGCGGTCTTTCCGTCCTTGATGTCCACTGCCACGAGGGTCATCGCGTGGGAGGAGCCGCTCGCGTGGGTCTGGACGCGCTCTTTCTTGTCCATCGTGTAGTTTACGCCCAGAATCGACTCGTAGTCGTAATTCTTGAGGTCGCAGAGGCCTCTGGCGCGGTCGAGGTATTTGCCGACGTCGCAGGAGAAGTACATCGCGTCTCCGCCCCTGATGCTGCTGATTGCCATCTCCTTGATGCGCTCGACGGGAAGGTTGACGTAGAGCCAGTTCTGCCCGTCATACAGATGGCGGTCGTACTCGATCTCGTACACCTTGCCGTAGGGGCGGCTCGGGTCGTTCATCAGCATCACATAGTCGTTGTTGAGGTCGAAGCCGACCAGCTTTGTGTAGAATTCCTGAGGGGTGATGGTCTCGCCCTTCCACTCGAATTCGGTGGGAGGAACTCCGTATGCGAGGCAGAAGATGCGGTACAGCTCGCCCAGCATCCTGGTCTTCTCGTCCTGCAGGTATGCGCCGACTTTCTTGGCCTTCATCCCTTCGGGAGTCTCGCGAAGCTTCAGTCCGTACTGGCGGAGAAGGGTCTTGACCTGAGTCGTAAACTGGCTTGTGCTGTTGGCTATGTGACTCTCGGGCATCACGTCTGCGGGCACCAGGCCGTATTTCATCACGAGATTGGCAACTCCGGTGAATGTGCCGCCGTCGCTGAGCGGATGCGCGAAGAGCCAGTCCACCTCGCGGTCGTCAATCGCCTTGTCGCGGGTGTCGATGACGGCCTGCAGGAAGAGGTTGCTCTTCTCAAGCTGGTCCCAGAAGAAGCAGTATGACTGCGAGAACTGGAAGTCTTTGGGCAGCGAATTCTTCTCGATCGCCGCCTCTCTGAGGACGTTGAGACCGGTGAAGAGCCAGCAGCGGCCTGACTGACGCTGGTTGGTGCAGGCTTTGGTCTCGACTCTGTCGGAGAAGCTGTCGTCAAGAGTGGCGGCCTTGCCGGCATTGACGGTGAGCGTGTTGAAGTCGACGTTGTTGAGGGCGTTGCGGATGGCCTTGTCGGTGGTGCTGCCTTCGTAGGATGAGCGGATGCCGGAGAGCATCTCGGCAGAGATTGCGCCTTCTTGTGCATATGAGCATATGCAGGCGAGCGCGAGTGCGAGGGTGATTGATTTTTTCATATTTGGTCTTGAATATTGTCTGACAGTTCTTTGGGAATGATTGACTCCTGGCCGGCCACCATCCTGGCACCGGCCTTGATCCTGGCGTTGGAGCGCTTGGGCGAGAGCTTGAGGCGCTCGAGCTTGTCGATCTTCTTGATCACGGACTGGTTGGACTCGACAAGTTTCTTGCGTGAATCGTCGTATGCGAGCCTCGCGCGGTCAAGATTCTCTCCGACCTTGACGAATGAGTCCATCCAGTTCTTGAGCTGGCTCATAAGCTCGGAGGCGGTGTCGTAGACTTCCTGGATGTTCTTCTCCTGGTCGTGCTGGCGCCAGCTCATAAGGATCATATTGAGCACAATCATCAGGTTCTGCTGGCTGACTATCAGCACCTTGGCGTCCTTGGCGCGCTGCCACAGGGTGGGGGCTTCGTCGAGCATCACGCGGAAGGCGCCTTCTATCGGGATGAACATTATGTTGTAGTCGACCTTGCGGCGGCCTTCGCTGATGTAGGAGGCGTAGTCCTTGGTCTTGAGCTCGTCTATGTGGCGGCTTATGGAGTCTATGTGCTTCTTCGCGAATGCAGAGCGGAGCTCCGGCTTCTCGCAGTTCATATAGTCGATGTAGGCGTTGAGGCTGACTTTGGAGTCTATTATGACTTCGCTCCCGTCGGGGTAGTAGACTATGACGTCGGGGATCATCGTGGAGCCGCCTTCGCTCTTGATCTCGTGACCGCTGCTGTCGCGAAGCACGTCCTGGGTGCTGAAGTGGATGCCTTCTTCCATACCGGATGCCTTGAGCAGGTCCACCAGGAGCATCTCGCCGAAATTGCCCTGGATCTTCGAGTGCCCCGTCAGGGCGTTGGCCAGGTTGCGGGCTTCCTCGCCCACGCTCTTGCTCTGCTGCATGACGGCTCCGAGGAGCTCGCGCATCGCCGCGTCCTGCGCGACTGACTTCTCCTGACTGTCTTTCACTGACCTCTCGAATCCGGAGAATTTGTCCTGCAGGGGCTTGAGGAGCTGCTCCAGAGACGCTTCGTTCTGCTTCCTGAGCCCTGCCGTGCTCTGCTCGCTGAGCGCTCTGAAACTCTCTTCCATCTGTCGGATGCGGCTGTCGAATGCCTTGTCTCTCTCCGCGGCCATAGCCTTGGAGAATCTCAGCGCAAGGGCGACGGCAATCACCACTGCGGCCAGCGTCACGGCACTCAGGATGGCAATCAGGATGGTCTCCACGGTTTATGCCTTCTTTTCGCTGCGGAGAGCCTTGCCCCAGCAGTCGCGGCAGAGGGGCTCGTATTTGTCCTGCTCTCCGAGTACCACGAGCTCATTGCTCTTGGCAAGCCTGTGGGAGTAGCCGGCGAGGTTGCCGCACTTGACGCAGATGGCGTTGAGCTTCTGCACGTCTTCGGCTATCGCCATCAGCTGGGGCATCGGGCCGAAGGGCTTGCCGAGATAGTCCATATCGAGACCTGCCGCGATGACTCTCACTCCGTGTCCTGCAAGGAATTGCACGACTTCGATTATGCCTTCGTCGAAGAACTGGGCTTCGTCGATCCCGACCACCTGCACGCCGGGCTCAAGCTGGAGCATCTCTGCGGCGGTGCGGACAGGAAGGGCTTTGATGCTCCTCTCGTCGTGGGAGATGATGTCCTCTTCCGAGTATCTGTTGTCTATTGCGGGCTTGAATATGGCGACCTTCTGGTTGGCCAGCTTGGCGCGGCGTATCCTGCGGATGAGCTCTTCGGTCTTGCCCGAGAACATCGAGCCGCAAATAACTTCTATGCAGCCGGATTTTTTGTGGTTTTCTGAAAACATTTGTTTAGTTTTGTGGTTGTAGTATGCAAATATAAGTAATTTTGGCCGTATGGAAAAGGATTTTCTGAACGATATTCTCTCCCGTTGCGATGAGCTTCAGGCTGAGCTCGATGAGCTTCGCGCGCGTCTCGACGCCGCCTTGTCCGAGAGCGATTCCGCCCCCTTCCCGGAGCCGGTCGACATCTCCCTCCCCGACTTTGACCTGCCAGCCTCCGAAGCTGCATCCGGGACAGAAGCACGTGGCGCTGCAGGACTGCCTGCTGCCATCGCGGGACCAGAAAATAGGGGGAATGGCCCCTCGATGGCCCAGGCAGCTCCTGCAGCTCCGGCTGCCGATGGCAGTCCGTTTCGGCAGGTGTGTCCACCCTCGGACACATTAGAGGGAGGGGCCCAACCGTCAGGTTGGGAGGGATGTAGCGAGCGCAGCGAGCGGAACCTGTCCGGAACGGAGCTGCCATCGGCAGACGCAGATGATGCCGGCAGACAGCTGCCCTCGGAGGGCAAAAACGAAGGGGGAATGCCCTCCTTCGGGCACAATCTGCCGGCATCCGGGGCAGCAGATGCGACTGGGGAGCAGGGATGGATGGAGTATCAGTGGGCGAAGGATATTCCGGGAGGAAAGGTTGGCAATATGATAAGCGCTCTGTCCCTTAACGACCGGGTGCTGCTGATCAACACCCTCTTCAAGGAAGACCCGCTCCTGTTCCAGTCCACTGTGGCCGCCTTCAATTCGATGTCAACCCTTGGGGAAGCCTACGATTATGTCAGAGCATATTTCCCCGACTGGAACCTCTCTTCGGAGACCGTCTACAGGCTGATGATGGCAGTAAGGCGCAAACTTGACTAGGCGGGTATGGCAGGAAGACTCTACATAGTGCCCACCCCTGTCGGGAATCTTGAGGATATGACCCTCAGGGCCATAAGGGTGTTGAAGGAGGCGGATCTGATCCTGGCCGAGGACACCCGCACGAGCTCTGTCCTTCTGCAGCATTATGACATCAGGGCCAGACTGCAGTCCTACCACAAATTCAACGAGCACCAGGCGACAGAGCTGATAAAGGAGCGTATCGCGGCGGGCCTTAGCGTCGCGCTTGTAAGCGACGCCGGCACTCCCGGCATTTCCGACCCTGGGTTCCTGCTCTCGAGGGCCTGCGCCGCAGAAGGGATTGAAGTCCAGACCCTTCCCGGTGCCACTGCCTGCATCCCGGCGATTGTCTCTTCGGGCCTTCCGTGCGACCGTTTCTGCTTCGAGGGGTTCCTCCCGCAGAAGAAGGGGCGGATGACTCTTCTGGAGAGTCTCGCGCAGGAGAAGCGCACAATGATATTCTACGAATCCCCGCGCCGTCTTGTCAAGACTCTTGAGCAGTTTGCCGAGGTCTTCGGCCCCGGCAGGGAGTGCTCTGTCGCGCGGGAAATCTCAAAGGTCCACGAGACCCATCACCGCGGCACTCTCTCGGAGCTGCTCGCATATTTCAATTCGAACGAGCCTAAGGGCGAGATAGTCATCATCCTCTCTGGAGCCCCTTCCGAGCCCAGAGCGGAGCATAAAAACAAATACAAGGAGGAGAGTGATTGTGGAGAAGGACAATCGCAAGAAAAATGAAGCCCCGGCGGTCTTCAAGGCCGGAGCTGTATCACTGGCATTTCTGATCATCGGCTACCAGGTGGCCCTGTTTGTGCATCGCGCTTCGGTGGAGCGCATCGCCTCGGTGCGCGACCATCCCGACACCGTGTATGTCATCGACCCTGCACTCGCGGCGAGTCTGCTCAGTCATGCTCCCTCCGAGGCCTCCCGCTCTGGCTATTCGTCCTCTTGTCTGGGAGAGGGTGAGGGAGAGGCGAAGCCGGAGTCGAGACGAACGCAGTGTCGCAGACGACACAGCGAGCCTCTCCCTCACCCTCTCCCAGACAGCCAGCCTGACGGGAGGCCGAAGGTCGTGGTACGCAGATACGCGGAGCACAGTGAGGTCGTGAGTCGGGTCCGCGAGCAGACCAGGCAGGCCGAGTCGTTCAGGTTCAACCCCAACACGGTGTCGGTCGAAGACCTGCAGAAGCTGGGGTTCACGTCGAAGCAGGCGCAGTCGATCGACTCCTACAGGCAGAAGGGAGGGAGGTTTCGCCGCAAGAGCGACTTCGCGAAGTCTTTTGTTGTCCCGGATTCGGTATACAGAAGACTCGAGAAATACATCGACATCCCTCTTCTCGACATCAACCTCGCCGACTCGGCGGCATTCGACGCCCTGCCGGGCATAGGAGGATATTTCGCCGCCAGGATGGTGGAGCACAGGGAAGCTCTCGGGGGATATTCCTACCCCGAGCAGCTGATGGATATTTGGCACTTCGACAGGGTGAAGTTCGATGCCCTCTCGGACCTTATATGCTGCTCGCCTCCCCGCGACTCGTTCGACCTGTGGCATCTGGGCGTGGAGGAGCTCCGCTCTCACCCCTACATCAGGAGCTTCCAGACGGCCCGCTCGATAGTCTTCTTCAGGGACAATAATCCTGCTTCGGAGTGGACTGTCGCCTCGCTGCAGAAGGCCGGAATCCTTTCGCAGGAAGATGCCTCGCGACTAAGCCGCTGCGCCGTCAAACACCCTTGAATATATCCTGCACCGCCTCCTGCACCGCGTCGTAGGTGTAACCTCTGGAGAGAGCGAACCTGATGAGCCTGAGGCGCGCTCCGTCCGGGGTCTTGCCGTCCGGGCCGCGAAGGGTCTTCCATTTGGCCTCCAGCAGAGTCCGGAGCTTCTCCCCGGCTTTGGCGGAATCAACTTCGCAGAGGGCTTCCGCTATGGTGGCGCGGTCAATCTTCTTCGCGGCAAGCGCGCAGGAGATCTTAAAGGGGCCCCATCCGGAGAGCGCGGACTTCTCGCGGGCAAAGGCCGAGGAGTAGCGAAGGTCATCCACGAATTTGTCTTCAATCAGGCTCGAGAGCACTTCGTGAGCCTTCGAGGACGCATCAGGGTCGTCTCCGAATGCTTTCAGGGCTTTGCCGAGGATTGCGGAAGAACACATCTCCGCCCTCGAGCACAAGGCTTGAAGGCGGAGAAGAACCTTGAGTGACTTCTCGTCCATTATCCTTCCGTCTGGCGGTACCTCTCGCTCTGCTCCGCTATGAGACAGTCGAGCACGCCGGGGTCGAAGTAATTGATCTTCATCGCGGCCTTTACCTCCGAGAGGGTCTTCGAGGCCACGGCCCGGGCAGCCTCGGTGCCTTCCTTCAGGACAGAATAGACGTAGGGGATATCCTGCTCCAGCTCGTGTCTGCGGGCTCTGATGGGCTCGAGCGTGTCGTTCAGCACGGCGTTCAGGAAGTTCTTTATCATCACGTCTCCGAGGCCTCCGGCGCGGTATTGCGCCTTGACTTCGTCCAGAGAGTGGAACTCGAAGCTCGCCTTGCGCCCCACGAAGCACTCCGGGAACATCTCGAAATGCTCCGCCCGGCAGAACGCGTCCAGATAGGTGAACACGGTGTTGCCTTCGACCTTGCCGGGGTCGCTGACCTGCAGATGACCCGGGTCGGTGAACATCCCCTTCACCTTGCGCGCCACTTCTTCGGCGCTGTCGGAGAGGTAGATGCAGTTGCCCAGGGACTTGCTCATCTTGGCCTTGCCGTCTGTGCCGGGGAGGCGCAGGCAGGCTGCGTTGTCGGGAAGCATTATCTCGGGCTCCACAAGCACAGGGCCGTAGGTGGAGTTGAACTTGCGCACTATCTCGCGGGTCTGCTCTATCATCGGCTCCTGGTCTTCGCCGACAGGCACTGTGGTGGCCTTGAAGGCCGTGATGTCGGCGGCCTGGGAGATGGGGTAGCAGAAGAATCCGACGGGAGTGCCCGCCTTGTTGTCGTCCGAGTCGGAGAATCCTCTCATCTGAATCTCGGCCTTGACGGTGGGGTTGCGCTGCAGCCTCTGCACTGTCACCAGATTCTGGTAGAAGAAGTCGAGCTCGGTCAGCTCGCTGATCTGCGACTGGATGAAGATGTGGCTTCTGGAGGGGTCAAGCCCGGCGGAGAGGTAGTCGAGTGCGACTTCGATGATGTTCTGGCGCACCTTCTCGGGATTGTCGGCGTTGTCTGTGAGAGCCTGGGCGTCGGCAATCATTATGTAGATGTCGTCGAACCGGCCGCTGTTCTGGAGCTCCACGCGCCGGCGCAGAGACCCCACGTAATGCCCTATGTGAAGGCGACCGGTGGGACGGTCGCCTGTGAGAATGATCTTGCCCATCAGTCTTTGGCGGATTTGAGAACTTCGCGGACCTGCGCTTCAATCTCGTCGCAAAGCTCGGGGTTGTCTTTGAGGAGCTGCTTGACGGAGGCGAGCCCCTGAGCCAGCTTCTCGTCTTTGTAGCTGAACCAGCTGCCGCTCTTGTGGATGATGTCGAATTCGATGGCGAGGTCGGCAATCTCCGCGACGTGACTGATGCCTTCGCCGTAGACGATGTCGAACTCGGCCTTCTTGAAGGGAGGAGCCATCTTGTTCTTCACGACCTTGACGCGGGTGCGGTTGCCTGTGGCCTCGTCACCGTCCTTGAGCTGGGTGGTGCGGCGCACGTCGATGCGCACGGAGGCGTAGAACTTCAGGGCGTTGCCGCCGGTGGTGGTCTCGGGGTTGCCGAACATTATGCCGATCTTCTCCCTGAGCTGGTTGATGAAGATGCAGCAGGTGTTGGTCTTGGAGATGTTTGCAGTGAGCTTGCGCAGGGCCTGACTCATCAGACGGGCCTGCAGGCCCACTTTGTTGTCGCCCATCTCGCCTTCAATCTCGGCCTTGGGCGTAAGGGCGGCGACGGAGTCGATCACCACGATGTCGATGGCGCCGCTGCGGATCAGGTTGTCGGCGATCTCGAGAGCCTGCTCGCCGTTGTCCGGCTGTGATATGAGCAGAGTCTCCAGATTCACTCCCAGTGCCTGAGCGTAGGAGCGGTCGAACGCGTGCTCCGCGTCAATCATCGCCGCGATGCCTCCGGCCTTCTGGGCCTGAGCGATGGCGTGGATGGCAAGTGTTGTCTTGCCGCTGGACTCCGGGCCGTAAATCTCGATGATCCTTCCGCGCGGGTACCCTCCGATGCCGAGGGCGTGGTCCAGAGAGACTGAACCGCTCGGGATGACCTGGACGTCCCATTCTGGCTGATCTCCCAGCTTCATGATCGTGCCTTTCCCATAATCTTTCTCAATCTTGTCGATCGTGGCCTGCAATGCCTTCAGTTTGGCGGCATTGATGTCTGAGGCCTGTACTTCAACTTCTTTAGCCATAATGTTTGATTTTTGATAAATGTGTTGATGCCGCTTCTGCGGCAAGGACAAATATACGATAAATTTGATTAAATTTGCCCTGATGAAAGAAAAGTTGCTCGGGATGACTCTGGAGGAGTTGCAGAAGGCCGCCGTCAGCGTCGGCCTGAAGCCGTTTGTGGGCAGGCAGCTCGCCGACTGGATGTACGGCAAGAGGGTCGTGAGCTGGGATGCCATGACCAATATAGCCAAGGCCTCCAAGACCGCTCTCTCGGAGCGCTTCGACCTCGGTTTCCTCCCTCCTCTGGGCTCCGTCGAATCTTCCGACGGCACCCGCAAGTACCTCTTCCCCGCCGCTGCAGGATCTGCCTGGGCCATCGAGGGGCCATTCCCCCTATTTTCTGGTCCCGCGATGGCAGCAGGCAGTCCTGCAGCGGCACGTGCTTCTGCCCCGGAGGCCGGCAGACAGCTGCCCTCGGAGGGCAAAAACGAAGGGGGAATGCCCTCCTTCGGGCACAATCTGCCTGCCTCCGGAATGATATACGGTGCAGCGGCAGACGCGGATTCTGCAGCGGATTCTCCGGACAATGCGGTGGAGGCGGTGATGATCCCGGAAGGGGAGAGGCGGACGCTGTGCGTGTCGAGCCAGGCCGGGTGCAAGATGGGGTGCAAGTTCTGTATGACCGGGAGGCAGGGGTTCCACGGCAACCTTGACGCGGCCGCGATCCTGAGCCAGTTTGTCGGCGTGGACGAATCTACGGAGCTGACCAATGCTGTGTTTATGGGGATGGGGGAGCCTCTCGACAACTACGACGCCGTGATGCGCGTGATAGAGGTGCTGACCTCCGACTGGGGTTTCGGGTGGAGCCCCAAGCGTATAACTCTCAGCACGATAGGCGTCCTTCCGGCGCTGAAAAGATATCTTGACGGGAGCAGATGTCACCTTGCGGTCAGTCTCCACAACCCCTTCCCCGAAGAGCGCTACCATATGATGCCCGTCCAGAAGGCATATGATATAAGGGAAGTGGTCGAGCTTCTTCGCAAGTACGATTTCTCCGGCCAGCGAAGGGTCAGCTTCGAATATACGATGTTCGGCGGATGGAACGACGACACTCGCCACGCCGACGCTCTTGTCCGCCTCCTTGGCCGCATCGAATGCCGGGTCAACCTGATACGCTTCCACAAAATCCCCGACTTCCCCTACGACTGCGCCTCAGACGCGGCGATGGAGACATTCAAAGACAGACTCAACAACAACGGAATTGTATGCACGATAAGAACTTCACGAGGAGAAGACATCCTGGCAGCCTGCGGAATGCTTGCCGGAAAGCACTCATCGTCGCGGCGCTGATTGCCCCGGCTCTGCACCTGGGTGCGCAGCAATACCCCAACGGCCTGTCCTCAGACTCCGCCCGGCCTGAGACGGACTCCGTGTTCATCTCCCAGATGAGAGAGCATCTGGACAGCATACGCCGCTCCGAGGGCAGACCCATCGTTGCGCTTGTGCTGAGCGGAGGCGGCGCGAAGGGGGCGGCGCACGTCGGCGTCAAGAAGCTGATGGACGAGCTTCAGATCCCGGTAGATCTTATCTGCGGGACCAGTATGGGAGGCCTGATGGGAGGTCTGATGTCGATGGGCTATTCGTGCGACTACATCGATTCTCTCCTCAGACACCAGGACTGGGACATCACCCTCTCCGATAAGGTTCATCCCAAATACATCCCCTTCGAGGTCAAGGAATACAAATCCAAATATCTGATCTCGATACCCTTCCACTACTCGAAAGATGTTTTCAGACAGCGCTTTGTCGAGGACGGCAAGCCGGAGTCCGACATCAACACCCGCAAGGGCGTCCGCAACCTCTCGAGTTCGCTCCCTTCGGGCTACGTATACGGCTTCAACGTGGGCAATCTCCTCTCGAGCTTCTCTGTGGGCTACCAGGACAGCATCTCCTTCAGAGACCTGCCCATACCGTTCTTCTGCGTCTCCGCCGATCTGGTCTCGCTCAAGGCCAAGAACTGGGGAAGCGGCTCGGTGAAGACCGCTATGCGCTCGACAATGAGCATCCCCGGGATGTTCGACCCTGTCCGCACCGAAGGGATGATCCTGGTCGACGGCGGGGTCCGCAACAATTTCCCCGTCGACCTGGCGCGGGCGATGGGAGCCGACATAGTGGTGGGAGTAGAGCTCTCCGACCGTCACCCGACTTACAACGAGCTCAACAATATCGGCGACATAATGTCCCGTTTCATCACTATGCTGGGCAAGGACGCGTTCGAGCTGAACAGGGGCGACTGTGACATCTTCGTGAAGCCCGACCTCGACGGGTTCGGGATGCTGAGCTTCTCTCCTGCCGCGGTCGACACCATAATCAATCGCGGCTACAGGGCGGCCTGCGAGAAGATTGATGAATTCAGCGAGCTCAAGCGCGCTGTCGGCCCTTCGGCTCCGTACCTCGGCGCCCCTTGTGCCGTCGATATCAACAACACCCCGGTCCGGGTCGGCAACATCCGTTTCGAGGGCCTTGAAGACAAGGAGTCACGCCTGCTGCAGCGAAAGGTCGGTCTCAAGGCCGGGCAGATGGTCGACGCGAAGACAATGAATGATGCCATGTCCAAGGTGCAGGCCACAGGGTGCTTCGAATCCGTGTCGTACTCGCTCCTCGGGCACGACGCTCCTTACGAGCTTGTGTTCGATTGCGTGAAGGGCCCCTCGCATCAGCTTGGCCTGGGCATCAGGGCGGATTCGGAGGAGTGGGTCTCGCTGCTGCTCAATCTGGGGGTCAACACTCACCGCCTGATGGGCTCCAAATTCGACTTCGACCTGAAGCTCGGCAAGTCGCTGTATTTCAACGCCCATTATATGCTCGATCTGGACAAGTGGCCCACGCTCAACCTCGAGTTCCTGGCCTCGCACACCTCTCCTGATGTCTGGAGCGAAGACAACACGTTGTCCAATTTCTCCCTTGCCCGGCACAGGGAGAGGATATATGTGTCCAATATAAATTGGACAGCGCTCAACTTCAAGGCCGGTATTCAGAACCAGTTCGACTACCTCTATGACTTCTGGCGTCAGGAGAGCAGCACCGGCAACTTCCCGGAAGGGAACCGCAAGGGAGGCTACGGCTCTCTCTTCGCGAGCGGGGGGCTCTATACGCTTGACAGCAAATACTATCCCTCGCGGGGCACCGACCTCTCGTTCAGGTACGAATACACTTTGTCCAAGGCCGGCGACTCCTGGTTCTCCTCGATCCAGTCCATTTCTTTCAACCTGATGCATGTCTTCCGCATCGGAAGCCGGTTCGCGATAATCCCCGACCTCCATCTGAGGGCGCTGGTCGACCACAATGAGGAGCGATACACCTATCTGATGGATAACTTCGTGGGCGGAGAGATAGCCGGAAGGTATCTGGAGCAGCAGATGCCTATGACAGGTGTCAGCGGGATGTACAATGCCCGCGACCACGCCGCCGTGCTCAATCTCGCTCTGAGATACAAGTTCCTCAAGAATCTGTACGTGTCGGCCAAGGGAAGCTATCTGCACGATGGGAGTACATTGCTGGATTTTGTCTCGTCGCTCGAGCCGACATTCACCACGGGAGCATTGGAGGTAGGCTACAATTCAATCCTGGGCCCGATCAGAGCTGAGGTGTACTGGTCAGGCCTCACCCGCAGTGTGGGTGGCTACCTGTCGCTCGGCTTTGACTTCTAGCTGTTCTGCTCTGATATTGAAGCTTCGTGGATGAGGCTGAAAAGGTCTCCCACGAACTCTTCCGACAGTCCCATCCGAGCCCCGGCCGCAGTGACGTCGGACAGGAGCTTCTTCCAGCGGTCCATCTGGAGGATGGAGACAGAGCTGAGGCGTTTGATCTCTCCGATCTGACGGCTGAGCTCCATCCTCTCGCTCAGAATCTCCAGCAGGGAGAGGTCGAGGCTGTCTATCCCGGAGCGGAGTTCCTCCAGACGCGATGTGAATTCGGGGTTGTCGCTCCCGGAGCGGCGGGTGCGCAGAGTGCTCATCATCGCCGAAAACTCGTCCGGAGTGAGCTGCTGGGCCGCGTCGCTCAAGGCCTCGCCGGGAGACGGATGCACTTCCACCATCAGGGAGTTGAACCCAAGGTCGAGGGCCTGCCTTGCCACCTCGGCGACGAGCGCGCTGTCGCCGGCTATGTGGCTGGGGTCGCAGAGCATCGGCAGCTCCGGGAACCGTGAATGCATCTCGATTGCCACCTGCCATTCGGGCGAGTTGCGGTAGCGAGTCTTTTTGAAAGTGGAGAACCCTCTGTGTATCAGGGAGATGCCTGTGATGCCCTGGCCGCGGAGCCTCTCTACAGCTCCTATCCACAACCCAAGATCGCGGCTGACCGGGTTCTTGACCAGCACGCTCACGTCATCTCTACCCTTAAGTGCTTCTGCTATCTCCTGCACGAGGAATGTGTTGACGGTGGTGCGCGCCCCTATCCACAGGCTGTCTATTCCGGCATCCAGACAGGCTTTGACGTGACCGCTGCCGGCGACCTCGGTGCATACCTTGAGACCCAGCTCACGCTGCACCCTCTGCAGCCAGGGGATGCCCTTCTCTCCCACGCCCTCGAAGCATCCGGGGTGCGTGCGTGGCTTCCAGAGGCCGGCCCTGAAGCATTTCACGCCTGCATTCTTGAGCATTGATGCGGCGAGCATCACCTGACTCTCGGACTCGGCGCTGCAGGGCCCCGCTATGACATTGATTCCTTCCATCATCAGAACTTCATCGCAAATGTTGCGCACAGAGAGCCGCTCAGCGGATCCACCGTGGGCGCTACTCCGAACTGCAGATTGTCAGGCAGGTCGATGCCGAGAAGACGCTTGGTGGGCTCGAGCAGCCAGTGGCCTATGTCGGCGGCGAGTATCCCCACGCCGGCTCCTGCCAGGACATCGCTGAGCCAGTGCCAGTTGCGGTACATCCTCATTACTGCCACCGTGGCGGCGATGCAGTAGGCTCCGGCGCCCCAGCCCCAGCCGTATTCGAGCCTTACTAGCTCGGCGCCGCAGAACACCGTGGTGCAGTGTCCGGAGGGGAATGAATGGTAGTCTGCCCCGTTGGGACGGAGCGTGTTGAAGAGTGTCTTGCCCGTCCAGGAGAGTATGCCGCACGAGGCGTATGCCAGAGCGGCTTCGATGCCCCTGTCTATGAAGCAATGCTCGCTGCGCACTCCTGTGAATCCCAGACCCAGATCCACTATCACGGGGATATGCTGGATGTAATCGTCGAAGGTGGGGTCCGGCTTTCCTGCGCTCCACTGCTGGAAGCGGTCACGCACCGCCGCGTCCCAGGTGTCGTGGGCCAGGCAGTGGATGGCAAGCCCCGAGCCCATAAGGACTCCGGGAGCTATGAGCTGGCTGGGCCTGAACGCCGGGATGCTGTCGGCTGGATGAACCTTCTGCGCCGACAGCCTTGCGGGCGATAGAGCCAGAAGAATGAGCAGCAGGGGGAGGAGCTTCCTCATATGCGGAGTTATGCGATCTGGGGCTTGCCGGAGCGCTCGCGGCGGCGAGGCTCGAAATCCTGCTCAGGCATCTTGCCTTCCTGCAGTTCGGCCCACGCCTGACGGTTGCGAAGAATGTCTATGGCGGCAAATATGGCCGCTCTCATCGACATCGGGTCGGCCTCGTCGCGCCCTGCCATCTCGAATGCGGTGCCGTGGTCCGGAGACGTGCGCACCACGGGGAGGCCGGCGGTGAAATTGACTCCGTCCTCGAAGGCTATTGCCTTGAACGGGGCGAGGCCCTGATCGTGGTACATCGCAAGCGTGGCGTCGAACTGCTCGTAGTGCCCGAGCCCGAAGAATCCGTCGGGAGAGAACGGCCCGAAGGCGAGAATTCCCTCATCGGTGGCCTTCTTGATGGCGGGGATTATGATGTCCTGCTCTTCGCTTCCGAGCAGACCTCCGTCGCCGCTGTGAGGGTTGAGGCTGAGCACCGCGATGCGCGGCTGGTCGATGCAGAAATCCTCTCTGAGAGACTTCCGCATCAGGCGGAGCTTGCTCAGGATTCCTTCTTCAGATATGCTCCCGGGCACGTCCTTGAGGGGGATGTGGCCGGTGACCACCCCTATCCTGAGCCGGCTGCTGACCATAAACATCAGCACGTCCTTCACTCCGAACGCGTCCTGGATGTACTCCGTGTGCCCCGGGAACTTGAAGCCCTGACCGTTCATCGCCTTCTTGTTGATGGGGCCGGTGACCAGGACGTCGATGTCGCCCACCTCGAGGTCGCGGACCGCCGCTTCCAGGCAGCTTATCGCAGCGCGGGCCGAGTCGGGTGTGGCTCTGCCGGGCTCGGCGTAGCTGCTGTCGGGCAGGCAGTTGATGATGTTGATGCGCTTCTCGTGCGCCTCGCTTGCCTTGGCGATGGCGTTGGTCGCGATGTCGTCTATCTCGGGAACGCTCTTGCGGTAGAAGCTGAAAATCTTGGAAGAGCCGTACAGCACCGGGGTGAACTGCTCCAGGATACGGGCATCGCTGAGAGCCTTGATTATGACTTCGTAGCCTATGCCGTTGGAGTCTCCCTGGGTAATGCCTACTTTTATCTTTGCGTTTGTCATATGTTGTTTGATTCTGAATATCCTTCGTCGTCCGGAAGAGGGGACTGCAGGTATGCCTGCACCGCCAGAGCGTCGCAGCGCTCGTTCTCCGGATGCCCGGCGTGGCCCTTGAGCCAGTGGAACGAGACTCTGTGCGAGCGCCACAGGGGTACGAACCTGCGCCACAGGTCCGGGTTCTTGACCTTCTTGAAATCCTTGAGTATCCAGCTCTCGAGCCAGCCCTCTGTTATGGCCTTCACCACATACTGGCTGTCCGACCACACCTGCACCAGGGCGTTCTGCCATTTGATGGCTTCGAGGCCCTTGATGACGGCCAGAAGCTCCATCCTGTTGTTTGTGGTCAGGGCGAACCCTCCGGACAGTTCCTTGCGCATACCGCCGCACTTGAGCACTACTCCGTAGCCTCCCGGGCCGGGGTTGCCGCTGGCTGCTCCGTCAGTGTAGAGAAAAATCGGTGGTTTTTCGGTCATACCGCACAAATATAGTCATAATTTTGCGTATATTTGGAAGATTTTGATTTCAAACTCTACAGAATATGATTGCACACAACAGAAAAGAACTCATTGAGTACTGTATCGACAATGCTGTCGAGGTCCTCAATTTCCACTATTGCGGCTGGGACGGCAAGTTCAAGACGCTCAACTTCGTGATCCGTGACCGGGAGCATCTCGAAAACATACTCCAGGCCGGCGAGAGGGTCGACGGATCCAGCCTTTATCCCTTCATCGAGGCCGGCAAGTCCGACCTCTATGTGATCCCGCGCTACCGCACCGCCTTCCGCAACCCCTTCAGCGAGGTCCCCGCGGTGGACGTGCTCTGCACATTCTTCACCCGCGACGGAGAGCCCTTCGAGAGTTCCCCCCAGTGGATTCTTCACAAGGCCCACGAGGCCCTGAAGGCCGAGACCGGACTTGAGATGCAGACTATGGGCGAGCTCGAATACTACATAGTCTCCGACGCGGAGGACCTCTATCAGGTCCCCGACCAGAAAGGCTATCACGAGAGTGCCCCGTTCAACAAATTCACCGACTACAGAGTCGAGGCGATGCGCCTTATCACCGAGGCGGGATGCCACATCAAGTACGGCCACTCCGAGGTGGGCAACTTCACCGAGAACGGCAAGAACTACGAACAGAACGAGATAGAATTCTCTCCCGTCGACATCGAGCAGGCCGCCGACGAGCTCGTCATCGCCAAGTGGATAATGTACCAGCTCGCCTACGAGTACGGTGTCGATCTCACCTTCGCTCCGAAGATCACCGCCGGCAAGGCCGGCTCCGGACTGCACGTCCACTGCAAGTTCACCCGTGACGGCAAGAGCGTGATGATCGAGAACGGCGCTATCACCGACACATGCAAGAAGGCGATCGCCGGATATATGGATGCCGGCACGTCGCTTCCCGCATTCGGCAACCCCAGCAGGGTGTCCTTCGAGAGGCTTGTCCCTCATCAGGAGGCTCCCACCTCCCTGTGCTGGTCCTACTCCAACAGAAGCGCTCTCGTAAGAGTCCCTCTGGGCTGGACCTCCATCGTCGATATGGCGGCAAAGTGCAACCCCGGAGAGGAGCCCCTCTGCAAGGATTTCTCCGACAAGGCCACCTTCGAGTGGAGAGCTTCCGACGCGACCGCAGACATCTATATGCTGATGGCCGCCCTGTGCTGCGCCGCCCGTCACGGCCTCACTATGCCCGATGCCCTTGCCGTGGCCGAGAAGACATACGTGGGTCTTGGAGTCAACATCCACGATGCGGCCAACAAGTCCATCCTCGACTCCCTCGAGCAGCTGCCCGCCAACTGCGCCGAGGCGGCCGACGAGCTTGAGAAAGACCGCGCGATCTACACTTCCGCAGGTGTATTCTCCGACGCCGTCGTGGATTTCCTCAAGTCCTACCTCAAGAAAATCTAATTCCCGACATATGAATACAAGACAGATTCTTTGCCTCGCCCTTGCACTAGGTTGCACGGTCGGGGCAAGGGCCGCCGATGTGCCCTCCGTGATTACAGATCCCCAGGTCAGCAGCATAGGCCGCGAGCCCGCACGCGCATATTCGATGCCGCTCGCATCCGTGCAGGACGCTCTGGCTGACGCCCTGGAGCCTGCGACTCCCTATGTCAGGAGTCTGAACGGAGAGTGGGAGATATCCTGGAGCGGCGATCCTGCCGCGAGGTCCTGCATCTGGTCGCGGATCGACGTGCCCAGCTGCGTGGAGATGCGCGGATTCGGCTCTCCCGGATACACCAATGTCCGCTACCCTTACAAGCCCGAGCCCCCCGTCATCAAGGACTTTGTCTACGGCACCGAAGACTACAATCCCGTCTCCTCATACCGCACGGAGTTCACTGTCCCCGAGGAGTGGAGCGGGCGCGATGTGGTACTTCGCTTCGACGGCGTGTATTCTGCATATTTCGTGACCGTCAACGGAGAGAAGGTGGGATATGCCGAAGACTCGAAGCTGCCGTCCGAGTTTGTCATCACTCCATACCTCAGGGCCGGCTCCAACCTTCTGGAAGTCGAGGTCTATCGCTGGTGCGACGGCTCCTACCTTGAAGATCAGGATATGTTCCGCTTCTCCGGCATCTACCGCGACGTCTCTCTCGTGGCTGTCCCCAGGGAGCCCATCGAGGACTTCTACGTGCGCACCGAGCTCGTGAATTCGTACCGCGACGCAGTGGTGAGCCTCGATGTCAAGGCCGCCGGCAAGGTGTCCGCCACCCTCTATGACGCCTCTTTCAGGAAGGTCGGCTCCTTCAGCGGAGCAAGCAGCTCTCTGAAGCTGCGCAGGCCTCACCTCTGGAGCGCCGAGGACCCCTATCTGTACACTCTCGTCATCAAGTCCGGCGACGATGTCCGCTCCGCCAAGGTGGGTCTCAAGCAGGTCGAGATTAAGGGTGACGTCATCCTTGTCAACGGCCGCAAGGTCAAGTTCAAGGGTGTCAACCGGCACGAGCATTCCGCTCTGAACGGCCGCACCGTGAGTCTCGACGAGATGGTGCAGGATATCCTTCTGATGAAGCGGAGCAATATCAACACCGTGCGTACCTGCCACTACCCCGACCATCATCTGTGGTACGACCTCTGCGACAAGTACGGCCTGTATGTGGTGGCCGAAGCCAATGTCGAGGGCCACGGGATGGGCTACAAGGAGAAGGGCCTGGGGCAGTTCCCCGAGTGGGAGAAGAGCATAGTGGAGCGCAACGAGAACAACGTGTACAACTACCGCAACCATCCTTCGATAGTGATGTGGTCGCTGGGCAACGAGACAGGTCACGGACAGTGCTTCGTGGCGGCCCGCGATGCCGTGCACAAGCTTGACCCCACCCGTCCCGTGCACTGGGAGAGAGGCAACCCCGACGCCGACGTGGACAGCAATATGTATCCTTCCGTGGAGTGGCTCAAGGGCAGAGGCGAGCTCTCGAAGCAGAGCGCAGGCACTCCCGACAAAGACGAGCCCAACCATCAGACGGCAGGCAAGCCTTACTTCCTCTGCGAGTATGCCCACGCTATGGGCAACGCAGTGGGCAATCTGCAGGAGTACTGGGATGTGTTCTATGCCTATGACTGCCTCTCCGGCGGTTGCATCTGGGACTGGGTGGACCAGGCTCTGGTCAAGAAGACCGGGCGCTACGATGCCGACGGCAGGCCCATTACTGTCCTGGCATACGGCGGCGACTTCGACGAGCTGCCCAATGACGGCCCCTTCTGCTGCAACGGCCTCATCCGTCCCGACAGGCAGGTGACTGCCAAGCTGGTGGAGGTCGCCCACGTCTACCGTCAGATTGTCGTGACGGCCTCGGGCGAGGGCAAGGCCGAAGTCTGGAACCGCTTCAATTTCACCTCCACCGCCCCGTTCGCCTCCTCCTGGACTCTGCTCGAGGATGGCAAGGCGGTCGCTTCCGGAGTCTGGGACATTCCTGTCGTCGCTGCAGAAAGCAAGGCCCTGGTGGCGCTCCCCGAGACCGGCTACGAGATGAAGGGCGGCAAGGAGTATTTCCTCAATGTCGAATTCACTCTTCGTGACGATGCTCTCTGGGCTGCCAAGGGCCACGTGGTGGCTTCGGACCAGATTGCTCTGGCCGGTAATCTCCCTGCTCCCGCCGGGGTTTCCAAAAAATGCGAGGTTGCGTATTCGGAGACCGACAAGACTCTCACCGTGCTTGACGGCCCCTTCAAGGCTGTGTTCTGCAAGAAGAGCGGTATGCTCATATCACTTGTGTCCAACGGCCGGGAGGTGATGGCAGGAGTCGAAGACGCCTCGCCCCGCCTTACCTGTATGAGGGCTCTGGGCGACAACGACAATTGGATTCGCGACGATATGTACGGCACCGGTCTCACGCAGCTCCGCTATCATAGCGGCGGCCCTGAGCTCAAGGTCACGCCCGAGGGCATCCTCGTGAGCGTGGCGACAGACGTCACGGGCTCCAAGTCTGCGGGCTTCGCGCATACTGCCGAGTGGCTCTTCGCCGTCGACGGCACCATCACGGTCCGCAATGAAGTGACTCCTCACGGCCACCTGCCGAAGGCTCTGCCGCGCCTCGGCATCAGCCTGATGCTCGACAAGGCTCTCGAGAATATCGAGTATTACGGCCGCGGCCCTTTGGAGAACTACATAGACCGCAAGACGGGGAGTTTCTTCGGAGACTACGTGTCGACCGTCACCGACCAGTGGGAAGAGTACGTGCGGCCTCAGTTCAACGGCTACAGGTCGGATGTGCGCTGGGTCGCCCTCTTCGCCGATGATGGCAGGGGAGTGAAGTTCTCGGCCGACAAGCCTCTCTTCGTGCAGGCTCTTCACTACGACTGGGAAGACCTGGAGTTCTGCCGCCACCGCGCCGGCCAGCAGCGGATCACTTCGATCCCCGAGCCCCGCGCCGAGGTGTGCCTCAATCTTGATGTCGAGCAGCTTGGACTCGGAGGCAAATCCTGCGGTCCCAAGCCGCTGGACAAGTACATATTCCCCATAGCTTCCGAGAGCTGGACTCTCAAGATAGAGGCCCTAGGGGATTGTTCCGTAAAACAATAAATCTCTGAATATGAAATCTACCAGATACGCGATAGGCGTCGACGTGGGCGGGTCCCACCTCACGTCTGCAGTCGTCGACCTCGAAGCGGGCGCAGTGGTCAGCGAAGCTATTGTGACCCCTATGGACAGCAAGGGGACTCTTGAGCACGTGATCTCGTGCTTCAAGCAGAACCTCGAGGCCACTCTCAACACTTGTGGCAAGGACGTGGAATGCATCGGATTCTCCTTCCCCGGCCCCTTCGACTACGCCAAGGGAATCTCCTGGATGGAGCACAAGTTCGACAACCTCTACGGAGTGGATATCCCCGCCACGCTGCGGAGTGTGCTGGAAGTGAAGGGCGCAGAAGGCCTGCAATTCCGGTTCATCAACGATGCCTCCGGATTTGCCAAGGGAGAATGCTTCTGCGGCAGCGGCAAGGACTTCAGCCGCGTGATGGCTGTCACCCTGGGCACTGGCGTCGGGTCCGGATTCGTCGTTGACGGAGTGCTTGACGACTCTTCCGACCTCGTCCCTCCCGAGGGAGAAGTGTGGAACCTTCCCTTCGAGGGCGGCATTGTGGACGAGAACTTCTCCACGCGCTGGTTCGTGAAGCGCTGGGCCGAGCTCACGGGAGAGCAGATCAAGGGCGCCAAGGATGTGGCCGACAAATATGGGGCAGACCCTCGCGCAGACCAGGTCTTCGCCGAGTTCGGCTCGAGGCTCGCTTCCTTCGCGTCGCCCTGGCTGGAGAAGTTCGGCGCCGACGCGTTCGTGATGGGCGGCAACATCTCCCGCGAGTATCCCAAGTTCCGCAAGACCCTTCTCGAGGGCCTGCCCAAGGGAGTCGAGGTGCGCACCTCCGCCCTTCTTGACAAGGCCGCAATGATAGGAGCCGCTTCGCTCTTTATCTAGCTATCTGGGGAAGAGAGCGAAAACAGCGCTCCCGCTTCCCGACATCGAAGCATAGACCGCGCCGTCCTCATAGAGTCTTCTCTTGAGGGCGGCGATTTCGGGATGAGAGGGAAATATGGTGCTCTCGAAATCATTGACAATCAAGTCTTTCCACTGCTCCGCCGGGTGTTTGAGGGCCTCCGCGAGAGGCATTGTGTCGCTGTCTCGGGCGGCAAGCACCCCTTTGTAGGCTTCGGCTGTGCTGACGCTGACTCCTTCGGGAAGCTCTATCTTGAGATCATAGGCTGTCAGGTCGATATCGAATGGCCTTAGGATCTCGCCTCTGCCTGTGCCCATCATCGGACGGTTGTAGACGAAGAAGGCGCAGTCGGAGCCAAGACGTGAGGCCCTCGTGGCGAGAGCGTCATCATCAAGGCCCAGGGCATACAGGTCGCTGATCAGGCGAAGCGCGGCGGCGCCGTCGGCCGACCCTCCGCCGAGGCCTGCCCCGACGGGAGCGCCCTTGCTCAGGCTGATACTGACCGGGGGGATGCCGAATTCGTCTCTGAGGAGCCTCCACGCGCGCGCCGTGATGTCATCGTGAGGGTCCCAGTCGCAACGGTCAATGCTGATGGCGAACTCCTCCGAAGGGACGATCTCGAGGTGGTCGCCGAACTCGTCGCTGGGCACAAAAAGGGTCTCCAGCTCGTGGAAGCCGTCCGCTCGCCTGCCAAGAACTCTCAGGCCCAGATTTATCTTAACTCCTGTCTTCATCGGGGGCAAATATACGTTTTTTTACTATATTTGCGTGATTGTAAAATTATAGACAAATGAAGTACTACATCCTGTTCGGTCCTCCGGGAGCCGGCAAAGGCACTCAGGCAGGCGCAATCGCAGAAAGATACAACCTCAAGCACGTCAGCACGGGAGAGCTCCTGCGCGCCGAAATCGCCGCAGGCACCACCCTGGGCAAGCACGCCAAGGCCCTCATAGAGGCCGGAAGCCTCGTGCCCGACTACGTCGTGGAAGGTATGATAGAGCACCTCTTCAGCAGTACCAGAGGCTATGCCGGATTCCTCCTCGACGGATTCCCCAGGACCCTCGAGCAGGCCAAAGACCTCGACAAGATACTCTCCGACCGCGGAGAGAAGGTCAACGGGGTCATCTCCATAATGATTTCCGACGAGACCATCAGGCAGCGCATCGCCCATCGCGCGGCCATCGAAGGCAGGGCCGACGACGCCAGCGAGGAGACCATCTCCAACCGCATCGCCACATATCACGAGCGCACCGAGCCCCTCATCGAGTATTACCGCAAGGCCGGCAAATACTTCGAGGCCGACGGCGAGGGCAAGGACATCAACGAAGTGCGCGAGGAGCTCCTCGACCTCTTCCTCGGCACCGACAAGTCTCTCCAGGGCAAGCATACCGTCATCGACGACAAGCTCCTCGACCAGCTGCAGGAGCTGGCTCACGAGTCTGCCCGCCTGCGCGTGAACTACGACCTGCGCAACGGCGAGGACGACAAGTCCCAGCGTATGCTCAACATCTTCTGGCCCGGCAGCAAGACTGAGCCCCACAGGCACCGCAGCTCCAACGAGACCATCATAGTCATCAGAGGCGAACTGGACCTCATCCTCTTCAACGACGAGGGCATCGAGGTGGAGCGTCTGCATATGGGAGGCGACTCTGGCATCTACGGAGCCAACATCACCAAGGGCGCCTGGCACACGGTCGAGCCCAAGGAAGTGTCCTTCGTGTTCACCGGCAAGGAGGGCGCCTGGACCCGCAACGCCAAGGAAGACATACTTGTCCCCAAAGAATAGAGCCAAATATTTTGCAGTTCCCTATTTTTGCCTATATTTGCGCCCTTATTAAACACACTGATTATGTTTTGGACACTTGAACTAGCAGGCAGCCTGGACGATGCTCCGTGGCCCGCATCAAAGGACGAACTTCTCGACTACGCCAACCGCTCCGGCGCCCCCGTTGAAGTCATAGAGAATCTTCAGGAGCTCGAGGACGACGGCGAGATCTACGAGGCCATCGAAGACATCTGGCCCGATTACCCCACCAAAGACGACTTCTTCTTCAACGAGGAAGAGTATTAGTAGGTTAACTCATTAAAATACAGTGAGTTATTTTGGATCCTCCCGAATAGGTATGATGCCAATGTCCGCAGTAAATATAATCGCAAGCGCTCAGAATAGGGGGGGGTAAACGCCTCGTCCTTAATAAGTTACAGCACATCGCCCGCTATGATGTCGTCAATCCGCACGACTCGTAGCGGGCTTTTTTGCGTGCAGAGATGCCGCGTCGAGCGCGGCATGACGAAACCCCGTCATCCCGGACAGCGTCATCCCGCGCTGCGTCATCCCGCGCTGCGTCATCCCGGACAGCGTCATCCCGCGCTGCGTCATCCCG